>Ga0207038_10024_pt1 | contig 41437 bp, 37 predicted proteins | sample Alteio_BWMinCont_76_FD_153285 | JGI IMG/M metagenome (GOLD analysis project Ga0207038, IMG submission 153285) | Enriched cells from forest soil in Barre Woods Harvard Forest LTER site, Petersham, Massachusetts, United States -... | ecosystem: Environmental > Terrestrial > Soil > Temperate forest >...
CAAATAAGCTGTTCACTTATATTCAATGCGGGCTGGCGGTTGCGGCAAGCAACACAAGCGCACAAAGTGCATTTATAGCGCAATACCCGCAAACAGGGAAAGTATATAACAATGCAAAAGAACTGTCGGCTATTTTAAGTACGTACAACGAAAACAGGGCGCTTTTATATCAAACCAAAAAAGACTCATTTGAAGCCGGGCAAACCCAATTGAACTGGGAAAACGAAAGCCAAAAATTTTTGAATGTTATAGAAGACGTTTTGAACGCGCCAACCCAAAAATGAAAGCAGCCCCCGCAAACAAATGGTTTTACGGTGTAGATAGCATCAGGTTTGTTTTAGCATTTATCGTGATGCTTTCGCATTTTGATAATGTTTATGCAACAGCTTTAAAACATTCACCGCATTTGCTTTTACGGTATATGGGTTACTTTATTGCAAATGCTTTTGACGGTGTTTCTGCTGTTATTGCTTTTTTTATCATATCGGGCTTTGTAATTCATTATCCGAATAAAAATGGGATCCCCAATTTAACCGAATTCTGGATCAGGCGGTTTTTGCGGATACTTATCCCTTTAGCCGTCATACTTATCGCCGGGAGCTGGTTCAATCATCCTGAAAAAACAGTTGTCTGGAGTTTGTATTGTGAATTGATTTATTATGCATTATATCCCTTTTTATCAATGATCAGGTTAAGCTGGAGAAATAAGCTTTTTATAGCATATACAATTTCCGCAGTACTTATTTGTGTGTTGGGATGGGGCGATATAATGTCATTTTTAAAACAAACAAACAGTAATTTTATCGGTAGTTACAGGCCGGGTGCGGGCTATTTTACATGGCTGATTGGCTTACCATGCTGGCTGCTGGGTGTACTGATTGCAGAGAAAATTGACCAGTTAAAAAAAGTTACTTTTAAAACGGTAATGATGTACAGGCTGCTTGTTTTTATAATCAGTTGGTTTTGTATCGTTGGCGAGTTTCACCTGCATTTGAGCTACCTCCTTTCCATGAATATTTTTGCATTGCTGCTCTATAAATGGCTTCAAACGGAGATCGTTTATTTTAAAACAAACCCTTCAAATCCAATCCTCGAAAAAATGGGTAAGTTTTCCTACTCGCTGTATTTGTGCCATCCCCTGCTGTACGTTATTTTGCAACTGTTTATCACTTATAACGTATTTACCTACCCGGTTTTTATATTGCTGACCATCGGGTTTGCTTACGTATTTTATTTAGTGGTAGAAAAGCCCGGCCATAAACTGGCCCGGAAGATTAATACCAAATACAACTTAACCGCTGTTTGAAACGTGTACTTATTATTTCGCCCTATTTCCCCCCGGTAAATACAGCCGATATGCAGCGTGTGCGTATGAGTTTGCCCTATTTTGAAGAAAACGGCTTGCAAGCGGAGGTGATAGCGGTCGACCCCAAATATACCGACCTTCCGCAGGATAAGTTACTCAGTGAAAGCATCCCGGCGGATATTAAAATCCATCTTGTAAAAGCATTACCGAAGGGGTGGACATCAAAAATAGGTTTCGGCAGCATTGCTTACCGCTGCCGGTGGTATATCCGCAAAAAGGTTAATGAGTTGCTAAGAAAAGAGAAGTATGACCTCATCTATTTTTCTACAACGCAATTCCAGGTATGCACTTTAGGCGCTTACTGGAAAAAAAGGTTTAAAATTCCCTATGTAATAGACATGCAGGACCCCTGGCATTCCGAATATTACCGGGATAAACCCAAAGAGCAGCAGCCGCCTAAATACTGGCTATCGTACCGTTTAAATAAATACCTGGAGCCTATAGCCATGAGGCATGTTGACGGTTTAATAAGCGTATCAGAAAACTATATTGAAACTTTAAAAAACCGTTACCCGCAAATAAAAGATATTCCTTCTGCAACAATAACTTTTGGCGCGTTTGAGCCCGATGTAAAAATAGCTACTAAACATCAACACGATTTTGAACAGTTGCTCGATCCTGCATTTAAAAACATAGTTTACATTGGCCGTGGAGGGATGGATATGTACAATTCTATAAAGCCTGTTTTTGAAGCTTTGAACGAAGGTTTGGTTAATAACCCGGATTTGTTTGGCAAGATAAAGCTGTATTTTATTGGCACCAGCTACGCACCGGCAGGCCAGGGCGCTTCAACTATTTTGCCGCTGGCTAAACAATTGGGGTTGGAAGCGCAGGTACTTGAAATTACGGCCCGGATTGGTTATTATCACACACTTACAACTTTGCAGCAAGCCGATGCCTTATTTATCCCCGGCTCTGATGACCCGCAATATACGGCCTCAAAAATATACCCCTACCTGTTAACACATAAACCTTTGCTGGCCATATTTAATTCGCAAAGCTCGGCTATTGATATTTTGGGCGAGTTTGGGGCGAAGGATGTTTACAGCTATGATAAAACCGGGGATTTACATTCAAAGATTACGTGCTTTTTCAAACAGGTAATTAATGGCGACGAAAAAACATCAGTATATGAACCTGCGGCAATTAAAAAATATTCGGCGCAAATGATGGCAAAGCAGCAATGCGAATTATTTAATAAAGTAATTTAGTACCCTGATGAAAAGATATGTACAATATGGATGTGGGTTTACGGCCCCGGTTGAATGGGTAAATTACGATGCTTCGCCAACTTTAAAGTTTGAAAGGTTGCCCATTTTAGGCAAACTCTATACACGTAACAAACAGCGTTTCCCCGAAAATGTAAAATTTGGCGATGTGGTTAAGGGCTTGCCCGAAGATGCAGATAGCTGCGACGGCGTATATTGTTCACATATCCTTGAGCACCTGGCATACGAAGATTTTCAGCGTGCTTTAAAAAACACTTATAAAATATTAAAGGCAGGCGGCATATTCAGGGGAGTGGTGCCAGATTTAAAGTCTGCGGTACAAAATTATATCGAAGACTACGACCGTGTTGATGCCCCCGCAAATGAGTTGATGCGCAGCACTATGCTCGGCATCGAAACACGTGGAAAGACTTTAGCCTCAAACCTAAAAACCATGTATGGCAATTCCAAACACCTTTGGATGTGGGATTATAAATCGCTTGCATTTGAATTGAAAAAAGCTGGGTTTGTAAATATTCGTGAATGTAAGTTTGGAGATTCAAACGATCCGCTTTTTAAGCTTGTTGAAGAAGAAGGAAGATTTTACCAGGCTGCTGCGTTTGAGTGCCAAAAATGAAAAAACTCGCCATTATTACGACACACCCTATACAATACTACGCGCCTGTTTTTAAATTATTACATCAAAGAGGGAATATAAGCATCAAAGTTTTTTATACCTGGGGCGAGACCTCGATCCACAAACATGACCCCGGCTTTAATAAAAAAATAGAGTGGGATGTGCCGCTACTGGATGGATACCCTTACGAATGGGTGAAAAACGCTTCAAAAGATCCGGGTACACATCATTTCAATGGCATTATTAACCCGGATTTAACAAACCAGGTTAAGGCATGGCAGCCAGATGCAGTTTTGATATACGGCTGGGGATTTAACAGTCATTTAAAAGCTATCCGCTATTTTAAAAATAAATTACCTGTGCTGTTTCGTGGCGATTCTACTTTACTTGATGAAAAAAAAGGTGTAAAGACATTATTAAGGACGTTGTTTTTACGATGGGTGTACCGTCATATTGATCATGCTTTTTATGTTGGTATAAACAGCAAAGCCTATTTTAAAAAATACGGCTTAAAGGATGATCGGCTGAGTTTAGCGCCACACGCTATTGATAACGACAGGTTTGCCGAAGATAAAACACAAGAAGCCCAATTGTTAAGGCGGCAATTAAATATAAACGATGGTGATGTAGTCATTTTGTTTGCCGGTAAAATGGAAGAAAAAAAAGCCCCGCTCCTATTGCTGGAGGCTTTTTTGAGCTTAGATAAACAAGACGCCCACCTGCTTTTTGTAGGTAACGGGCCGTTGGAAGATGAGTTAAAGCTTAAATCAAAAGGCAACGTAAATGTTCACTTTATCGATTTTCAAAATCAATCGCAAATGCCGGCGGTTTACCAGGCTTGCGATCTTTTTTGCCTGCCTTCATCAGGGCCCGGTGAAACGTGGGGCCTGGCAATAAACGAAGCCATGGCATCGGGCAAGGCAGTTTTAGTTTCGGATAAAGTTGGGGGTGCTATTGACCTTATTGAACAAGGCCAAAATGGGTTGATATTTAAATCGCCATCATTAACAGATTTAATTGATAACTTGAACACATTAGCAGGTAAGGGTAAAAACGGGTTAAAGGAGATGGGAAGGCATTCAAAAAAATTGATTGAAAAATGGAGTTTTGAACGCCAGGTAAAGGTCATAGAGGCAATAGTAAATAATGGATAAAAATCAACCGTTAGAAAGGTATTTGGTGCTCTATTTGCCATTTGGCATCGCGTTGTTGTGCCAATCCGACCCCATTTTATCGTATTTCGTTGCATGGTGTGGCACCTTGCTGATTTTTTACCTTAGTTTAAGTGGCTGGCTAAAACCTTTGCCAACAGACCGTACCATAGCCGAGCAATTGATGCGCCCTATTTTCCTGGTACAAATCATATTTGCAGGGTACATGTCTTTCAGCTCAATATTTTATTTTCTGAACCTGCTCGGGTACGAAGATTTTCATAAAGTAAACAATGCTTATTTTGTTATCGATCAGCAAAAGGTTGAACTGACGGCGCTTTGCCAGCGTTACTATGTATTGGGGCACGCGGCCTTTGTTACAGGTATCACAGTTTTTATGAAATACCCGGTTAAGAAAAAATACCATATTGAACAAGAAAAGCTGGCTAACATCCTATTTATTACCGCAATTATTACACTGCCGGTGTCCCTGTTATTTTTGAGGATTTCGGGGCTGCAGCAATTTTATTTTCAGTTCAGTTCGTTAAGTTTTATTGCAGGTACGCTTGCCCTTGCATTTGCAATACCGCTAAAAAAAATATGGAATACTATTTTTTGTGTGGTGCTGTATATGTCTAACTTTTACCAGGCTCTTATCTCAGGCTTTAAAGAGCCTATAATTATAAGCGTTTTAGTATTAGGTATATTTTTATATCCTAACTATAAAAAGACGGTAATTTTAATTTTTGTACCGGTATTATTGCTGCTTTTTGTATTTCTTCCTACCTATAACACCGTATTTCGCCAAAATAACTGGGCGGACGATGTTGATGCCGACGATGCTTATAAGATTGCCCTTGACGCTACAATAAAAAGTGAGCAATCGGGCGATGACAGCAATTGGGGGTTTTTAGTTTACCGGCTGAGTGAGGTGGATATGTTTACAGAGTTTGTTCAATCAACACCTTCAAATATCGATTATTACGGCTTGCAATTGTTAAAGCAATCGGCCATAGCCGTTATTCCGAGAGCCTTCTGGCCGTCGAAACCCAGCACGGAAGAGTTGGTAATGGAACGCGTTTATGATGCAGGCGTGATCAGGCGGGGGGCCAATGTTTCGGCCAAGCCCGCTTTTATCGTTGATGCCTATCTCTCGGCAGGGATACCCGGTATTTTCATAGCATTGTTTCTATATGGCGCGATAGCCCAGTTAATTTCATTAAAAGCCGAATACCTTTTTGGCGGTTACATATTAGGCACCGCGCTTATATTCAGCGGCCTTTTCCAGATTTTTTGGAGAGGGTTAAGTTTCGAATTTCTTATCAATTCTGTTTTCTGGAGTTATATAAGCATGCTGGTAATATTCAGAATTTTAAGGTATACCAAAGTATTGAAAGAGATTTGAGGGTATTACAAATATGTGCTGCTTATAAACCTGCGTTTATATATGGCGGGCCTACTATGTCGGTTTCCATGTTAAGTGAGGAATTGATTAAAGCCGGGGTTGTATCCGAAGTTTTCGCTACCACAGCAAACGGAAAAAGTGAATTACCGGTAACTCCGGGTTTGCCGGTAAATGTTGATGGTGTCAGCGTAAGATATTTTAAAAGGCTCACCAAGGACCATACGCATTTTTCGCCGGCGCTTTTAAAAGCCTTATGGAAAGAATGCCGGGATTTCGATTTAATACACATCCATGCATGGTGGAACCTGGTATCCTTATTTTCGTGTATGATAGCTTTAACCCGTAAAGTACCGGTTTTAATATCGCCACGCGGAACTTTAAGCCCATACTCCTTCCAAAATAAAAATATAGGTGTTAAATGGTTTATCCATAATCTATTTGGAAAATACCTGCTGAATAGTTCGCATTTACATGTCACATCAGCGCGGGAGAACAAAGCTATAAAAAGTCTTATCTACCCAAAAAGCATTACAATTTTGCCGAATTTCGTTATGCTTTCAAGTCAAAAACAATTTGAGGAAAACAAGCCCTCATCTCGTCTAAGGTTACTTTTCTTTTCGCGGATAGAAGAAAAAAAAGGCCTGGATATATTGTTGAACGCGCTGGCATTGGTTACGGTTCCATATAGGCTTACAATTGCCGGCGATGGTGATGAAAACTACGTTACATACTTAAAAAACATAGCCATAAATAGCCACATCGATGATAAAATTGACTGGGTCGGTTTTCAAGGTGAAAATAAGTTCGACCTGTTGCACAGCCACGACCTTTTCGTACTGCCATCTCACGATGAAAACTTTGGTAACGTGGTAATTGAAAGCCTTAGCGTTGGTACGCCGGTATTAATAAGTGAAGAAGTAGGCTTAGCTGATTATGTAAGGGAAAATAACCTGGGATGGATATGCCGGACAAATCCATCCGCTATCAGCGAAGCTATAAATACAATAGTTAAAGATCAGCAGCATGAACTTAAACGCATCAGGAAGGAAGCTCCCGGCATTATATATAACGATTTTAATGAGGATAACCTTGTTAAAAAGTATATTGGCCTTTACCAGCAACTGATAAAGCAATGACAGCATATAAAGATTACGGTTTTAGTACCAACCAGCCGGCCCATACTTTTAATTACCTGCAGGCGCCAATTCTCTCATTGCTGGATAAAAACGAAAATACCTGCATATTAGATCTTGGCTGTGGTAACGGATACCTGGCAAATTATCTCATCGCTCAAGGCTATAATGCTTACGGAACAGATGCTTCTGAAGAGGGTATAACCATAGCGCAGCAGGCCAACCCGGATAGGTTTTTCGTGCAGGACCTCTCAACCGGTAAATTACCCATTGAACTTCAAAGCCTTAATTTTGATACCATCATTTCAACGGAAGTTATCGAGCATCTGTATGACCCTGCCGGTTTTATCGATTTTTGCAAACAGGCTTTAAATGGAAAAGGGGAAATCATTATATCAACCCCTTATCATGGCTATTTAAAAAATTTGATGCTAAGCCTTTTTAATAAATGGGACAACCATTGGAGCCCGATGTGGCATGGTGGGCATATCAAATTTTGGTCGAAGGCAACATTGAGTAAGGTGTTAACCGATGCCGGGTTTACTGTTACAGCTTTTAAAGGCTGCGGGCGGGTGCCTTATTTTTGGAAATCGATGATCATAAAAGCAAAAATATCTTGAACGATCAATTTTCATTTGTAATACTTACTTATAATGAGGAAATGCATCTGCCGCGTTTGCTGCAATCTATCAGCGAGTTAAATGCGCCTATATTTATATTAGATTCGGGCAGTACTGATAGCACAATTGCTATCGGCGAAAGTTATGGCGCAACATTCTTATACCACCCGTTTGAAAACCACCCAACGCAATGGGACTACGCCCTTAAAAATTTCGATATAAAAACCCCATGGGTAATAGGTTTAGATGCCGATCATATAGTAACTCCTGAATTAAGGGAACGCCTGGCCAATTTTCGCGATAAAGATCATCAGGATATAAACGGCATATATTTTAACCGCAAAAATTTTTTTAAAGGCAGGTGGTTAAAGCATGGCAGCTACTATCCATTTTACCAGCTTAAACTGATACGGTATGGCATTGGGTATTCTGATTTGAATGAAAACATGGACCACCGCTTTGTGGTGCCCGGCGAAACTGTAATATGGAAAGACGCCCATATTTTAGAGGAGAATTTAAAGGAAAATAAAATTAGCTTCTGGATTGAAAAGCATAACCGCTACAGCGACCAGGTGGCGCACGAAGAGGTGGAGCGTATACAGCAAATCAGGCTGCAAACGGTTAAACCTCATTTTTGGGGCTCGCCAGACGGGCGCAGGGCACGCCTTAAACAATTGTGGTGGCAATTGCCGCGTTACGTAAGGCCAATGCTTTATTTCACTTACCGGATGTTTTTTCAATTGGGTATCCTTGATGGCCGCACCGGGGTGATATTTCATTTTTTGCAAGGTTTTTGGTTCCGGCTGGTAATCGATATTAAAATTGATGAAATAATTCAGCAGCAAAAAAAGATAGAAAAAACAGACTACCACAAAAAAAACGAAGTACCAAAATTCATCATCACGTTTATTATTTTGTTCCCTCTATTTTATTACTTCAACATATTTTATTTTAGCGTTACTAACCCAGGGGCAGCCCATTATAACGCTTTCCTTGCCAGTCATCTTAACTACATCAGGGGCTTGCGCTGGCTGTTATTGAACAGTAGCGCGCAAATACTAAATTGGATCGGCTTTGCCGCCATTACCAACGAATACAACCTGTTAGTTGCGGGTCACGGCGTTATACAATTGGTTTACTCGTGCCTGGGGCTGGGGGTCATCAGCTTTTTTGCGGCATTTGTTTTAGCATATCCTAAAAGATGGAAACAGAAAATCATCTTTTTAATTGGCGGGATATTGGGCATAGAAGTTTTAAATATCGCCCGGTTTATCCTGCTGGCCTTGTTTTGGAACAAGCGTGACATTAGGATAATTGACCATCACACGGTTTTTAATATCATTATTTATGTTGTTATAGCAATCAGTCTGTACTTTTGGGTAAAAGATGATAAACCGTTAAATCAAATCGATGCCGCAAACTGATCTTTCAACCTATAATAATTCATGGTTTCGTCCAGGCGGCAACGCGCCGAAAAGATTGTTATGGTATTATGTAAATATCTTTTTTGTAAAAAGCAGCCTATTTCCGTTCAATGGTTTTAAAGCGTTTTTGCTTCGTTCGTTTGGCGCCAGAATTGGCAATAACGTTACCATAAAACCGGGTGTTAATATCAAATACCCATGGAACTTAACGATTGGCGATAACACCTGGCTTGGCGAAAACGTTTGGATAGACTGCCTTGTGCCGGTTACTATAGGTCATAATGTTTGCATTTCGCAGGGTGCTGTCATACTTACCGGCAGCCATAATTATAAGAGAACGTCATTTGATTTGATGGTACTGGAGGTGGTTTTAGAAGATGGAGTTTGGATCGGCGCCGGCGCTATGGTGAATGCCGGTGTAACCGCAGCCACACATGCAGTACTCACCAGCGATTCAGTTGCCACAAAAAATCTCGAACCTTACACAATCTACCAGGGAAATCCGGCGGTAAAAACACGCTCACGGGTTATGGAATAGGCTTTTTTGGTAAAAACATATAAATTAGTACGCGCCGAAAGTATAAAATCAGTAACCAAATAATGCCGCCACAAAAATACAGTAACTATAAAATTATTCTCGCGGTAATTGGCCTTGCCTTACTTGCAGCGGGTATCCTGCTGTTTTTTATTCCGCCGGCAATTTTCCCCGACCCTGCACAGGGGTTGCAGGTACTACGGTCGATGCAACTTGGGAGTGGGTTTAACAATTTTGTAAGTCCCGATCAAAGTGACATTTCTCAAAATTATACAGAGTTTTTAACCTGGTGGTCGCCGGGCCAATACCTGGTGCCCTATTTTTTTAAATTGGTGGCAGGCCTCAACACAGGTCAAGGCATTGCCTTAACCGTTACGTTTGCACAGATATGCGGCGTTACCGGTTTTTACTGCTTTTTCAGGAAATTAGGCTTTGCAACAATTGTTGCAGCTGTTAGCATTGTATTTATTATTTGCCAGGAAGCATTTGTTGTGCCTTATGTTTACTATAATGGAGGGGAAGTATTGCTTTTTGCCTTCGAGGGATGGTTTTTGTATGGCTGCGTGGCCTTAAAAAAGCCTGGTATTGCTTTGATATTATTCATTCTATTTTCCGGATGGCTTGGCTTCTTTTTAAAATCGTCCTTTTTATGGATGTATGGCGCGGGCCTGTGTTGTTTATGGCTGAGATTATCTTCTGACCGGCGTGGGATTTTTGAATGGTTGAAAAATGGTTTATGGATAGCAATACCTGCCATTGTTTCTGCCGGGTTAATTTATATATTTTATATTTCGAAAGGGCAAAGCCCGGCATCCACCGCAAACGGCTTTAAACTTACGGCACAAACGTTCAGCTATCCGCTGGCTTCGCCTATTCTATCTGGCTTTTCAATCGACGATATTTTTCATACCATTGTCTATCACACCTGGGAGGCTGTATTTAATTCGGGAGCAGGCATACTTATTTTAATTTTGATAGCCCTGTTGAGCATACTGCTGGTGGCAAGTATTATTCGGTTTGTACCGAATAACAATTACAGGTTGTTTTTAAGTGTTTTTTACGCAGCGGCTATTCTATTTTTTGGGTTTTCGTATTTACGCCAGCTTAATATATCCATGGAGGGACGGCATTTTCGTATAGTTGGCCTTTTAATTGTGCCGGGGGTGATTTATTTAGCCGGCAAATTTAAACCTGCGTATAAATTTCTATTTGCATTGGTGTTTTTAGGAATAACTTACTTTAGTTTAGTTTATGTAATAAATGGGTTTAAAATAAATAATATAAACGCCAGAGGCAGTTCGGGCATTGCGCAAGCCAATATAGATCAACGCTCCCTTAACTACATCATGAAGCTGGACAGGGAAAGTAAAAACGCCACCTTTGTTTTTATCACTAATGATGTTGGCCTTGAGATTTTGCATAACCGTTTTATAACGCTGCCGCCGATTGAGGATGACCTTAAAATTGATACGGACGATTACACCTATGAAGGTTTTGCAGGGCCGCTTTACATAGTACTGCCCGAAAGCTATAATGGGCCAAAAGAAAAAATGATCATGAAATCATTCCCCAATTATGCAGGGTGGAACGTTTCAATGCTTAGCGATAAATATGTGTTGTATGTTGCCAAATTGAAGCGAAAATGATGTTTGGTTGATTAAGTTGATTGCGTGAGTAGTTGATAATTTAGAAGACATATTAACTTAATCAACCTAATCCAACCCAATTAACCAAAAACTATTTATTGATCTCCCGCCACAAAATATCTTTCAGCTCATTGATATTTTTTTGAGCTACAGATGATATAAATATTGAAGGAACATCCGATGGGAGTTCCTTTTTCATTTCCTCCTGGAGTTCGTCATCCAGCAGGTCGGCTTTGGTAACAGCCAGTACGCGCGGTTTATGTATCAGTTCGGGGTTGTATTCTTTTAATTCGTGCAGTAATATCTGGTATTCCTCTTTTATAGTGCGGGTAGTATCAGCAGGCACCATAAATAACAATACCGAGTTGCGCTCAATATGCCTTAAAAACCTGAAACCTAAACCTTTTCCCTGCGATGCACCCTCAATGATACCGGGTATATCGGCCATTACAAATGATTTGCTGCCGCGATAGGCAACTATACCAAGGTTTGGAACAATAGTAGTAAAGGCATAATCAGCTATTTCAGGCTTTGCGGCAGATACTACCGAAAGCAAAGTTGATTTTCCTGCATTCGGGAAGCCAACCAAACCAACATCGGCCAGTATTTTTAACTCCAGTACATTCCAGTCTTCTTTACCTTCTTCTCCGGGTTGCGAAAAGCGTGGCGTTTGAAGCGTCGGTGTTTTAAAATGCCAGTTGCCTTGACCGCCGCGGCCACCATTGGTCAATATTTGGGTTTCACCATCGGTAGTTATCTCGAACAAAGTTTCGCCGGTTTCTACATTTTTGGCTATGGTGCCCAACGGCACTTCCAATATCTCGTCCCTGCCTGTTTTGCCTGTTTTCAGTGAACTTCCGCCTGATTCTCCGTCGCCTGCGATTACGTGCTTACGGAATTTAAGGTGAAGTAAAGTCCAAAGTTGTGCGTTTCCTTTTACAATAACATGGCCTCCACGACCGCCATCACCGCCGTCAGGACCGCCTTTTGCCGTAAATTTATCACGGTGTAAATGTGATGAGCCAGACCCTCCGTGACCAGAACGGCAACAAATCTTCACATAATCGACAAAATTGGAACCCTGAGACATTTTGATTTGAGATTTACGAATTACGATTTCGGATGTATTTTTACTTTGGATTTGATTTAGGAATCGTTTTTTAATTTTCGAAACTCAAAAATCTTCTCCTTTTAAATCCGAAATCGAAAATCCGAATTCCGAAATCAGTAGGAACTTATAACAGCACTGATAGCATCAAAAATTTCGGTAATTGAGCCGATGCCGTTGATGCTTTTAAATTTATGCTGGCTTTTGTAGAAACCAGCTACGGGAGCGGTTTTATCATTATATTCTTTAATACGCTTACGGATCACCTCCGGGTTTGCGTCATCAGGTCGGCCCGACTCTTTTCCCCGCAGCAATAATCGTTGTTCTAATTCTGCATCAGTAACTTCAAGCGCTATCATTCCTGATATCGGCGCATTCTTGCTCTCGAGCAGGTCATCCAAAGCTTCCGCCTGTGCAACTGTACGCGGGAAACCGTCGAAAATAAAGCCTTTAGCATCCTTATTAGCATCCAGCTTATGGCTGATCATGCCTATCACTACTTCATCAGGGACCAACATACCATGATCCATTAGCTTTTTTGCTTCCAGGCCAAGTTCAGTTCCCTGTGATATTTCACCCCGCAACAAATCGCCTGTTGAAAGATGGATCAAGCCATGCTTTTCAATAAGTTTTTGCGACTGAGTACCTTTTCCCGCTCCGGGAGGACCAAACAATACCAGGTTTAGCATGCTGTGATTAAATTAAAAGCCTTTCGGAACTACTCAGAAAGGCTTTGGTTTGCGTTTAAGTTGAAAGTCTTGAGTCGAAAGTCTTAAGTGAAAAACTCTTCGACTTACGACTTTATACTCAAGACTTCGGACTCAGAACAAGTGCACTTGAAGGGAGTCGAACCCCTAACCTTCCCGATTTGCAATCGGGATGCTCTATCCAATTGAGCTATATCAGTACAATATTACTTGTGCACTTGAAGGGAGTCGAACCCCTAACCTTCCCGATTTGCAATCGGGATGCTCTATCCAATTGAGCTATATCAGTACAATATTACTTGTGCACTTGAAGGGAGTCGAACCCCTAACCTCCTGATCCGTAGTCAGGTGCTCTATCCAATTGAGCTACAAGTGCTTTTTTAAACGGACTGCAAAAATAGGATTTCTTTTCAATCCGCTATAATATTTTTCAAAATTACTTTACGGCTACTGCAATTGCTGCAAAATCAGGCAGGTCGGTGGCTACTTCAAGCACTTCGGCATACACTATATTTTGCTCTTCGTCAATCACAAACGCCGCACGTTTCGAAACGCCCTTCAGCCCTAAAACAAACTCAGCGTATATGCAACCGTAAGCAGTTGAAACCTCCTTATTAAAGTCTGAAAGCAATTCAAACTGGTAATTGTTTTCCTCTTTAAATTTTGCAAGGGAAAAAGGCGAATCAACAGATATACCTAAGATTACTGCATTTAACCCATCATAATAGCCAAAATTATCGCGCATGGTGCACAATTGAGTTGTGCAAGTACCTGTAAAGGCAAACGGGAAAAAGTGGAGTACTATCTTTTTTCCTTTAAAATCGGACAACGATACTGGCTTTTTCTCTGTTGATATTAAAGTAAACTGCGGGGCGGGTGAACCTGGTTGTAATGACATAGTTGATTTTTTATGCAAAGAAATAATAATTATCGTGAACGGTTTTGGGCGACCAGATTTTTTACATTAGGGTGTCTTTATATAAACTTGAGCAGCCTATCACATAACAGCATATTTATTCGGCTATAATTGCCAAATGACTAACAAGATCATGAAAATAATCAGCCGACCATATCTCAATTTTTCCAGGATCGGGAATAAACCGGATAATATCAGCCTTTACACGATCTAAATTCACTTCGTCGATTTTTGAATTTAGCAATTCCTTGAACTCTTTTTCCGTAATTGTATCCCTAGGCCAATCGCCGCTATCTTGCGCTCTTAACACAAAGTGATCAAGGTTTATCGGTACACCCATTTTTATATACCATTCCACATCATACCAATCGCGGCCCTTCACATTATTCTTCCATTTGCGGAACAACAATGCATGCATTTTACCGGCAAACAGATCGGAAATAGTAAAACACTTAACATAAAATGAAAATGGTTTTAATAGCAGCTTTTCTTCTGTCTCAAAACCTAAGGGCGGGCGGGTGTCAACCTCAAGTTTTATTTTGATATTTGGTTTTTGATCCAGTCCGTTTTGCGGAATAATATCCTCCAAAACCAATTCTTTCCATATCGTTTCTGATTTTAAAAACGCCGATTGAATATTGTTTTGAATAACTTTTTCTTTCTCTTTTACCGAAACCTTCATGCCCAACGATTCAAATTCAACCAAAATGGCATCGAGATATTTATCAAGCGAGAATTCAGGGCTTACAGTCAGCAGGGAAAAATCAAGGTCTTCGGAAAAGCGGTCGAGCCCATAAAATATTCGCAGGGCCGTGCCGCCATAAAAAGCGGCTTTTTCAAAAAAGCCTGCACGTTGCAGTCCGGCAAGGGCAATCTCCTGCATAATCTCCCGAAGCGCTTGTAAAGCTTCTTCTTTGTTTGCAGGCTTATAAGTATCCAGCCACTCTTTTATCATAAATTGTTTATCATTTTAATTATCATCGATAAGCTATCCTTTTTGGCAGCATCATGCAACCATGATAACATCGAAACAGTATCAAAATCTTTCAGCCTTTCTTCATCCATCCTAAGATCATCTACCAGGTAATACCACGCATCTTTTTTACTTCTTAGCACCAGTCCCGCAGTTGTGATCACTTTATCAAATAAAGCTTTTTCGGGCGAGGCCATCATAATGTATTGTTCATCGGATAACTTTATTTGCTGAATGCCAAATGAATAATAAGGCAAAGGCAGATGAGTATAACTAAATATCCCCATTGATGTAACGAATTTCCTGGAGGCCTTTGTTGTCATTGATGAAATCTCATAAACGCGTTCTGGGATCAATCCATAATAGGAAAGCGCCGAATCTGATGAGACATAGCTTGGGCCCAATACATGGTTGGCCATCAAAAATGGCTCGGGCTTATTAGCCTTTAATACTGGGCCAGCAATATATAGTCCTTTTTTTACAGATGTTAATATCCCATCAGCAAGCATGTTGTGAACTTTATCATTAGGCCTTTTATAATTCTTTAATATCGATAACAGTAACCCATGAGTTAAAGGTTGCCTTGCATATGACCGTATGGTTTGATTAATATCCATTTACAAATGTATAATTTTAATAGGATAATCTGGAATAACCGATTATCTTATTTCTAATATACAATTCAAAGAACGACAGGATATTTTGATTAACTAAATAATTAGTTTATATTTAACCTTCTTAATCTTCAATACCATGATCAAAAGCTTCATCAAAACCGCATTCCGCAGCCTTTTAAAAAACAAGGGCTTTACATTTATAAATGTATTTGGCCTTGCGCTGGGTTTGGCTACCTGCCTGCTGATAGTTTTTTATGTGTTTGATGAGTTAAGTTATGATAGGTATAATGTCAATTACGACAGGATTTACCGGGTAAACTCCGACCTTAAATATGGCGGGGTGGTTACCTCTTTTGCCATAGCCGCACCGCCTGTGGGCGATGCAATGGTGAAGGAATTTCCTGAAGTTGAAAAAACAACCAGGATAGCCCTGGCAAATAACCTACGTTTTAAAAAAGGGAGCGAAGTTATTGAGGAAGATAGAGGCGTTTATTGCGACCCATCGATATTTGGCATTTTCATACTCCCAATGATCAAAGGTGACCCGAAAACCGCTTTAACGGGGCCTAATGCCATTGTTATTTCGGAAACAGCAGCAAAAAAATACTTTAACACTGTAAACGTAATTGGTAAAACACTTACACTCGTTAATGGTGATGAAAGTAGTCCGCATATAATAACCGGTGTTATTACAGATATGCCTGTTCAGTCGCACTTCAGGGCCGACTTTTTACTGGCTTTAGATGCAAACCAGGACAAAAACTGGGCGACTTTTAGGTTTAATACCTATATCTTATTAAAACAAGGTGCAGACCGGCAAGCCCTTGAAACCAAATTCCCTGGCCTGATACAAAGGCATATGAACAGTAATGGCTTCGACTATAAAAAGTTTGCAACCGCCGGTAATTTTATAAGGCTGGGTTTAACCCCACTAAAAGATATCCACCTTAAATCAAGCCGACAAAGGGAACTCAGCGCAAATGGTGACATACAATACATCTATATATTTTCGGCCATTGCCATATTTATACTGGTACTGGCTTGCATCAATTTCATGAACCTTTCCACTGCCCGCTCAGCCAACAGGGCCCGTGAAGTTGGTGTGCGTAAGGTATTAGGCTCGCCGCGCAAATATTTAATTGCCCAATTTCTTTCCGAATCAATGATGGTAACGCTGACTGCAGCAATAATTGCTGTATTTGCGGCATGGGCGTTGTTGCCGTTTTTTAATCAGCTTTCAGGAAAAGAGCTATCTATAACCACTAATATTATTATTTGGATGTTGCCACTATTGCTCATCATTATTGTGCTGGTTGGTGTTTTGGCAGGCTCATATCCGGCATTTTTTCTTTCCGCGTTTCAACCCATTCATGTTTTAAAAGGCAAGCTGTCAGCAGGGTTCAAGGGTGGTAAACTGCGGGGAACATTGGTTGTATTCCAGTTTAGTATATCAATTTTTCTGATCATCGGTACACTGGTTGTTTACAACCAGCTTAATTTCATACAAAACAAAGACCTTGGTTTTAGCCGCAGCCAGGTACTCATCGTTAAAAATGTCACTACCTTAAAAGATCCAAAAGTGCTAAAACAGGAAATTAAGCAAATACCGGGCGTAATTAATGCCACGCTCACCAGCTTTTTACCCACCGGCACCCTCAGGTGGCCAAACAACGTAGCGCTGGCTTCCGGGAAATCTATCCAGACGGAATTTTGGACAGTGGATGAAGATTATTTAAACACCATGGGGATGAAACTGGCCGAAGGCAGGAATTTCTCATCACAGTCCTTATCGGATTCATCTGCATTTATTGTAAACCAAACCGCAGCAAAAATGCTTGGCTATAACAGCAATGCACCTGAAAACGTCATCTTTAGCAAGAAACCATACCACATCATCGGTGTGGTAAAAGATTTCAATTTTTCGTCGCTAAGGGACAACTTAACACCATTGGTGCTGGTAATGGCGCCTGACTGGATGGCATCATTAAGCATTAAAGTAAATACCACCGATTTGCCGGCACTGATGGGCCGCATAGAAAACAAATGGAAAGCATTAGCGCCCAACCAGCATTTTGAATATTCATTTATGGATGATGATTTTAATGCTCTTTACAGCAATGAACAGCGCATGGGTAAGTTATTTATTATTTTTACCACCCTGGCCATCATCATTGCCTGTTTAGGCTTGTTCGGCCTTGCAGCTTATGCTGCCGAACAGCGCAACAGGGAAATAGGGATACGCAAAGTTTTAGGCGCCAGCATATCCGGCCTTGTAGCTATGCTTTCAAAAGATTTTATAAAGCTGATTGTCATATCCATACTGATAGCAACACCGTTGGCCTGGTTAGTTATGCAAAAATGGCTTCAGGGTTTCGCTTACCGCGATAATATACATTGGTGGGTTATTATAGTAACAGGCTTCGCTGCTATTGTCATTGCTTGTATCACCATCAGCTTTCAGTCCATCAAAGCTGCGATGGCTAACCCGGTTGATAGTTTGAAAAACGAATGAAAGAAGGTTGAAGGTGCGGCTATTATTCAGCTATAGCGATGGGTTTTAAAACCCATCGCTATGGAAAGTTTTAGTTCAGTTTCAACAGTTTATCCGCGTTTCCGTGCGCTATTTTTTCCAAATCTTCCGAAGACAGCCGCATGCTTTCAAGGTATTGTTTCCCCTGCTCATTAGTACTAAAGGGATAGTCGATTGAAAACATAATGTTATCGATTCCAAAAGTATCAATGGCAACTTGTAACGGTGGTAAACTGAACAGGCCGCTAGTGGTAATATGCACCTGGTCGTGCAGAGTTTGTATAATGGAACGCTGGTTATTGCCGCCCTGATCAACGCCAAACATTTTATCGCTGCGCACCATCATCATTGGCAGCATTTCGCCCATATGGCCGATAATGAGTTTTAGATTGGGATATTTATCAAGAGTACCTGATACGATTAATCGTAAAGTATGCAGGGCTGTTTCCGAATGCCAGCCCCAGCCAGCTATGGATAAAAAAGTGCCAGCCTGTTTAGGTAGCTTGCTATAATATGCATCAAAAACTGCTTTTGGCGGCAAGCCGGGGTGCAGGTAAATGGGTACATCCATTTGCTCGGCGCGGACAAAAATGGGGGCATATTTTTCATCGTCCAAAAACTCGCCATTGGTTAGCCCGTTGATGAGTGCCCCGCAAAAATTATAGTTTTTTACTGTACGCTCCAGTTCATCTGCAGCGGCTTCGGGGTTTGTTGTGGGTAAATGTGCAAAAGCCCTGAACCTATCGGGATGAGTGGCTATCCGCTCGGCTATGGCATCATTATATTTTTGAGCAAAAGCAGGCCCATCAGCTGGATTAAGCAGGTCGGCGCCTTCGCCGGCAACAGAAAGTACCTGCATGGTAATACCATTTGAATCCATAGATTGCAAACGTTCGCCATCAATATCTGCCAGCTTTGGCATAAGTTTTTGGATGCCAGGCGACTTGCCTAAATAATGATTGCTTTTGGCTTCCTGCGGGAGTTTATCAACCAGTTCAGGAAATGTTATATGTTCTTCGAGGGTTACTACGCGCATATCGTTTTCTTTTTTTTGATTTAACAAAGATCGCCGTCTATAGATTTAAAAACGTTGATCTGCATCAATAAATCAAATTTTTGATTTTAACCTACTCAGCGCTTCCTGCGAAATATTGAGGTAATTGGCCACCAGTTTATTTGATAGGCGCAAAACATAGTGAGGGTTTTCTTTCAATAAAAGCTTGTAGCGTTCAGTGGCGTCCTGGGTTGCAAAACTTTGCAGACGTTTGGTATTAGTTACATAAGCAAACTCGAGGTAATTGCGGTAAAATTTTTCCCAGGCGGGTATCACATCCAGCAAACGATAAAAATCGTCCCGCGAGATATAAAGCAACTCGGTAGCTTCAATTGCTTTTGTGAATTCTGTTAACGGTTCACCGCTGATAAATGATACCAGCGATGTTGAAAATGTGTTTTCAAAAGCAAACCTGCGCGTTACCTCGTTCCCGTCAACCTTTAAAAAATAAACCCTCAGGCAACCTTTATTTACAAAATACATCCGCCGGGCAGGGTGGCCAATTATATTTATTACTTCGTTTTTCTTGAGCATTAAAGGCTTAAAGTGAGAAAGGACCACATTTAGCTGATCATCACCTATCGCAACCCTGTCTGTTATATATTTACTCAATTGTGTGTACATCATTCTAATTTAACCTGAACCATTGTATGCTTATCTCAACCAAATATAGTATCTATTGGGGCACTTCTTTTTTAATGGCTTTAATATGATACAAAAAGGTAATATCATTGTTGACAATAAACAGTGACAGAAAATAAATGTTGATGAAAGCAATAGTGATAACAAAACCTGGCGGGCCGGAAGTTCTAAAAACAGAAGAACGCCCAACCCCTGCATACTTATCCAATGAAGTACTGGTAAAAGTTGCCGCAGCAGGCATAAACCGCCCCGATGTTTCACAACGCAAAGGCAATTACCCACCGCCGCCAGGGGCGTCGCCTGATATTCCGGGACTTGAAATTGGGGGGACCATCATCGAAACCGGCGCCTATGTTACCCGCTGGAAAGTTGGCGACAAAATATGCGCCCTGGTAACCGGCGGCGGTTATGCCGAATATTGCGCCGTGCCCGACGGCCAATGCCTTTCTATACCCGATAACTTATCATTTGTCGAAGCAGCCTCATTGCCCGAAACATTTTTCACTGTTTGGAGCAATGTGTTTGACAGAGGCCACTTAAAAGCGGGCGAAACGTTGCTCGTGCATGGCGGCTCAAGCGGTATTGGCGTAGCAGCTATTCAAATGGCGGTGGCAATGGGCGCTACTGTATATGTTACCGCAGGTACCGATGAAAAATGCAGGTTTTGTGAAGGCTTAGGTGCAGCCAAAGCCATCAACTATAAAACGGAAAACTTCGCTGAGGTGATTAGGCAAATTACCAATAGCAAAGGAGTAGATGTGATTTTAGATATGATAGGAGGTGATTATACCGCGCCAAATATCAAGTCCTTAGCTTTTGACGGCCGTTTGGTACTCATCAATATGATGATGGGGAAAGATGTACAGGTCGACCTTTCGCAGGTGATGACCAAACGGCTTACTATTACAGGGTCAACACTGCGGGCAAGGGATACAACTTTCAAAGCAGCCATCGCCCAAAATCTTGAAAAACATATCTGGCCGCTACTGGCATCAGGCAAAATAAAACCAATTATTAATGTCGTTTTCCCGGCTGAAAAAGCTGCAGACGCGCATAAGTTGATGGAAAGTAGTGAACATATCGGGAAGATAGTATTGGACATTGAGTCGATTACCTAAAGCACACAAATCAACTTTGGTTACTGCTTATTTAGCTCAACCCAAAATGGCAATTGCACACTGGCATTAGCAGTTAACGCCCCGTAAAGTTTATTGCCTTTTCTATCCAGTTCAAAACTTAGGGTGTACTGCCCCGAGCCTGCATCCGCAACATGAAGATTGCCAGATACGTCAAAGAAAAACCTCCGGCTGCTGTAATCCAGCTTCGCTATCTTTACCCGGGGTAGCGTGGCAAGTTGAAAATAGTTGCTGCCATTCTTATCAACAGTCAGGTGCATATTAATATCTCCTGAAGCCGTATGTATCTTCCCGACCCAACTGCCATAAATCGAATCCGGCAAAGCTTTAACAGTCTCCGCAGCTTCGTTGTTTTTTTTCGTTAAAGACATTTTCTTTCTGAAGCCAGGCAATATAGTTGCAATGGATTCATTGATTATGGTTTGGCAAGCATCCCCATCAATGCCTGTATTTGCAAGTAATATTACTCCAATATCCTCAGAGGGGATTAACTGCATCCATGCTTGACCATCATCAGTGCCCCCCTGCCCAAGCACTCCTATGAAGCCGAAATAATCGGTATTAACACCCAATCCATACCCGTAAAACTCTGATAAATCCCCGGTTGTTACTGTATCGGTTTCCATTTTATTAATTACTGAATCGGAAAGAATTTTTTCCGTACCCTCAATTTTATCGTTTAAAAGAAGCATTGCATATTTTGTCAGATCATGCACGCTACTATAGGCACTTGACGCCCCCATGGTATAAGAGACAACATTGGCACTCCGGCTTCTTAAACTATCAGAATGATATCTTATAGCTATGTTTTTATTTTTCAGATCGATTCCAAGGAAAGAATCTTTCATCCCAAGCGGGGAAAACACCTGATCTTTTAAGTAATAAGCGAAACTTTTACCGGAAACATCGGCTACAATCTGACCAAGCACCCCGTAGCCAATATTTGAATAGTCGAAATGATCGCCTGGCTTCCAAAAGATAATGCCATAATTATTGATATCCTTGTTTAATGGAGGCAAATTGCCGGCGTTATCCATCGAATAATCCCTATGATATGTTGTTAAACCTGATGTATGATGAAGTAGCGTTTTAATTGTGGCTTGCCCCGGGTTCCATAAATGGCTGCTGAGCTTTGAATTTTTAAGATATGAATTTGCTGAAGTATCAAGATTGATCAATTTTTTCTCTGAAAGCTTTAAAACAGCAGTCGCGGTGATGGATTTAGTGAGTGATGCAAGGTAGTAGGGCGTATTAATAGTGGCTTTTATGGCTTTTTCTTTGTCAGCCATTCCATAGGCTTTCTCTAAAATAATTTTTCCTTTGTAAATCACTGCTATAGAAATAGACGGGATTTTATTATTTATCAATTGCTCGTGAATCAGAGCATTAACCCTGCTAAAATCCGGCTGTTGGTTATTTTGAAAGTTTTGCTGAGCAGCGACCGGGATCAAAATGCTCATACAGGTAATCACAAAACAAAGTTTAAAAAGACTTTTTCCCATTTCGATGATATTGGTTAATTCAATTAACGAAAATTTTCCATATACATGACCCCAATTTATTAAATGGTGTTGCAGCTTTTTATAAATAGTCAAAGCGGCGACTTTATGGCCTGTTGATTTTAGAGTTTTGATCCGGATAAGAGTTGAGCGTTATAAGTTAGCACAATGCTGCAAACGGCAACTCAAAAATTCTTCACCCGCTATTTTAATATTTACTTATAAATCTTATCTTTGCGCCTCGAAATGGTGGGTCACCTTATTATACCCTTTATTTCACTGAAAATACATTAAATTACCAGGTTATATATGCCAAACATTGGAAAAATATCACGGATCATCGGTCCGGTAGTTGACGTAAGCTTCGCAGATGACGCTCACCTTCCTAAAATTTACGACGCTTTGGAGATCACGAAAGAAAATGGTCAAAAAGTTGTTCTGGAAGTTCAACAGCATTTAGGTGAAGATCGTGTTCGCGCGATCGCCATGGATTCAACAGACGGTTTATTGCGCGGCATGAAAGTGCTCGACTTAGAATCGGCTATTAAAATGCCTGTTGGTGATGATATTAAAGGCCGTGTGTTTAACGTTGTTGGCGCCGCTATCGATGGTATTGCTGATCTTGATAACAAAAATGGACGCCCTATCCACAGCAACCCTCCGCGTTTTGAGGACCTTTCAACAGAAACCGAAGTACTTTTTACAGGTATCAAGGTTATCGATTTGTTAGAGCCTTACAGCAAGGGTGGTAAAATTGGATTGTTCGGTGGCGCCGGTGTTGGTAAAACCGTATTGATCCAGGAACTGATCAACAATATCGCGAAAGCATACTCAGGTTTATCGGTATTTGCAGGTGTAGGTGAACGTACCCGCGAAGGTAATGACCTGCTACGCGAAATGCTTGAATCGGGCATTATAAAATATGGCGATGCATTTATGCATTCCATGGAAGAAGGCGGATGGGACTTATCAAAAGTTGACCCTGAAGCATTAAAAGATTCAAAAGCTACATTCGTTTTCGGACAAATGAACGAGCCCCCGGGTGCACGTGCACGTGTGGCACTTTCCGGCTTAACCATTGCTGAATATTTCCGCGATGGCGATGCAGAAGGCAAAGGCCGTGATATATTATTCTTTATCGATAACATTTTCCGCTTTACACAGGCAGGTTCCGAAGTATCGGCGTTGCTTGGGCGTATGCCATCGGCGGTAGGTTACCAGCCAACACTGGCCTCAGAAATGGGTACCATGCAGGAACGTATCACCTCAACCAAACGTGGTTCTATCACTTCGGTTCAGGCGGTTTATGTACCTGCGGATGACTTGACCGACCCTGCGCCGGCCACTACATTTGCCCACTTAGATGCTACAACCGTGCTTTCCCGTAAAATTGCCGAGCTTGGTATTTATCCTGCCGTGGATCCCCTGGATTCAACCTCGCGTATCCTTAGCCCGACAGTTTTAGGCGACGAGCATTACAATACAGCACAACGCGTTAAAGAAACTTTACAGCGTTACAAAGAACTTCAGGATATCATCGCCATTCTTGGTATGGATGAGTTGAGTGAAGAAGATAAGCTGGTAGTATCACGTGCACGTCGTGTACAACGTTTCTTATCGCAGCCATTCCACGTTGCCGAGCAATTTACAGGCTTAAAAGGCGTATTGGTTGATATTAAAGAAACTATCAAAGGCTTTAACATGATTATGGATGGCGAAGTGGATGAATACCCTGAAGCGGCATTCAACCTTGTAGGCAACATTGAAGAAGCAATAGAAAAAGGCAAAAAACTGTTGGCTGAAGCGAATAGTTAGATATGAGAAGTAAGATATGAGATTTGAGATAAAAGAGGCAAAAGTCTCAAATCTCGCAACTCATATCTCAAATCTAAAACCGGGGATCTGAAATCGGAGCACGAGACAAATCTGTCTCACATCTCACATCTCATATCTCACATCTAAAAAGAAATGACATTAGAAATCCTTACTCCCGATAAAACAGTTTACGAAGGTGAAGCAACCTCGGTAACCCTTCCGGGTACTTTAGGTTTTTTTGAGATATTGAACCACCACGCGCCTATCATCTCCACGTTGGAAGATGGCAAGGTAACAGTACGCAATGGCGCTTCGGTAAAAGAAGAAGTTTACTTTATAAAAGGCGGCGTTGTAGAGGCATCAAACAATAAAGTTGTTGTGCTGGCTGAAGGCATCACGCAGAAGTAGAAACGCAATACTTTGCATCTGCAATATTTGAAATTGAAATCCCTGGCTTTGGCCGGGGATTTTTATTTTAACTTATTTTGGCGCTCTTTGATCTTTCGCCCTATTGTAAGCCGCCGCCCTGAAAGCGTGTACATAAACTGAATCTTTAAGCATAGCCGGATCAGATGCATCAGTTGCCGCCGGCTTAAAATAATCAGAAGTAGCGGAGAAATGTTCGCTTTTAAACTTTGCCAGCAGCGTTGTTGATAAGTTAAACCGCTGCGCATCTTTTTGGGCAATATCCTTAACCGGGTCGGGGTAATTACCGTGGCCAAACCCGGGGCTTATATGACCGGGGGGCAACGGATGGCTCATAAAGGAAACCGTTCGCTGGTCCAGCACATTATCAAACGCAACCAGCTTGTACGTTTTTACAAAAAGCGAATCTGCCAGCAGCACCTTTGGGACACCGCGGGTTGGTTTAAAGTAATCGGAGGTTACCGGGAAATGTTCCTTGTGAAATTTTTCGAGATCGCTATTGCTTAGCATGAAATGCATTGCATCCCGGTGCGCTGCGTTGATAACTTCGGTTGAATCCGCATGCGTTTTTTGCGCATCGACATTTTTGGTTACAACAATTGATGCAAATAACAGTAATAAGATTTTTTCCATGCTGAAAAAGTAAGGCGTTAAGGTTAAGCAGACGTGTGTTTGCAAACTTCCCGAATGAAATTACGTTTAAAATAGGAGAAACGCTACAGTTTAAATTAACCGATCACACGGAATTCTATTTGTGAGCCGATCAAACCGGCTGCTGTGGCTCATTTTGCAGTTATTTGGGAATTATTTTGAACTCATCATAATGTCTGCATTTACCGACATAGGGAAGGTCATACCTCCTGGCATTTTCGGCGAAGCCTGAATCTCAACTGTGCTTTTTATTACCTTACTTACTTTAGCTTCGCTTATCCAACCGGTATTTTTATCCAGCTTTAATTTGCTTGTCGCGGTGCCGTTAATGTTAGAAACGCGCACAGACATGCCATTCAGTTGCTTGAAACCAGTATTGTTGTCTGGTTGCACTACCGCATCGCCATTTATCAGAATAGCATCATCAGTTATGCCCTGTAACGTGTAAGTAGTTTTAATGTCTTCGGTTATAACCGATTCCATTTTATTATTTGTTACCCAGGTATCACCAGGGCCAACCTTGCCTGGCGGCAGCATAGCAAACGCGTCCTGAAAATTACTTTTGAATGCTTTCGCGCCAAATGATTGTTCCATTTGTGTTTTAAATTGTGCCTTTTTTTCTTCGCTAATCTGCGGTACGTTATCAAACATATGCAGGTAGAGCTCCTCGCTATTTTTTATTTCCAGCACTTTGCCTTTTTTGTCAATGGTCATTAAAAATGGCTTATTAAGCACAGATGCCATAATTTTTGAAAATATATTCGAACTGTCTTTATCATTCGAATCAAAATCAATTTTTTTGCCACCCATTTCCACGTGCATATTCATGCTTAAATACTGTATTTCCATTTGATATACTGTGCCATTTATGGCAATTACTTTATGGGCAACCCTGGCACCTATAAGTGTGCTGATCATTTGTTCCTGTCCGTTAATGTCCTGAATAATTGTCAGATTCGCATCTTCGGTCAAGTAATAGGTACTGTCCAGTTTCAGGTTTAACGAAACATCTATTTTTTGTGCAAGGCTACCCAGGCTGATGAGCAGCAGTGATAAGGTTAGAATTTTTTTCATCAATAACTTTGTTGAGGTAAATATGCAGAAAGTTTCGGAGTAATATTGAAATAACCGGGAAGCGTTGTAAATACCCCTGGGGTTAAATTAATACTTCTCGTGTATAAACGTCATTATCTTTACCATTTCATCTCTTAATTGCCGGCTGGGCGTTGTAAAATTATTGTTCATGAATGAAAATGCCAGCCGTTTGCCTTTACGGGTAATAATGTAACCGCTTTGATTGTAATTATTGGCCAGTGAGCCCGTTTTGGCCCAAACAAAAGGCTGCCCGTTATCAGTTTTATAGGCTGATTTTATAGTGCCGACTACGCCACCGGTTGGCATAAGGCTATGCACCAAATCATCATTTTTAACCTCATCTAAAATTTTTGCTAAAAGCGCGATGATACTTCGCGGGGTAAACAGGTTGCGGCGCGAAAGGCCGGAGCCATCAACCCAATGTGGTGTATCAGGGAGGTCGTTTAAAAAATGAGTGCTTGAATAATTGATTACCGAGTCTGCGTTCAATGTTTTAAACTTTGCCGATGAGCAAACCAATAATAATTGCTCGGCAATAAAATTATCGCTGGGCTGTAGCATGTGCTTGTAAACGGTGTCCGCCTTTGCATCGTATAGTGTCTTTGCATCAGCGGGCAACGACATTTTAATTGGGTTTACAGGTATTTTTAAAGTATCCTGCAAAAGGGCTAAAGTTAATGAGTCGCTCGTTTTCCATGGGATTTCCTGCCTGAATTTTTTTGGCAGGGCCGATGCCGGGTAAACAAAGGTATTGCTCAAAAAATCGCGCTTAATCCTGAAATGCTCAGGCCGGTAACTGCTGTCGCATTTCAGATATTTTTTAAGGTATGAAGGCTTTATTTGCAGCGAATCGTTTTTATCAGCATATAATAAGGCAACATTATCCTCAAGGGGCAATTCGGTTATTTCAGCCTGGTAGTAGTCGTTATAATCATCCCAGGCCCAGCCGCCTCCATAAAAATCATTGGTATAATTCCCGGCAGCGAAGAATAGCTTTTTATTGCTATTTTTTAGAAAATTGAATGCTTTAAGCCCTTTTAAATCGCTGTGAAGAAATGAAGGATCGCCCGTTCCCCAAAATATCAATGAATCATTGCGGATAACATATTTTAATGCGGGTATAGAATCACCAAGCATTTTAAGGCAGGTGTAAAAAGTAAACAACTTGGTATTTGAGGCTGGCGTGAAATACTTGTCTGCATTCACTTCATAAATCATTTTTTTATCATCCAGATCGTATAAGGCGAAACCGGTAAAGTGGTTATTTAAAATAAGCGAGTGCTTAAACAGCTTTTTTATTTTTCTTTTTTTAATATGTTTTGCGTCAGCATGTTCGGGATGTAAAAATAAACAGCATATTAGCGTTATTATAACAAGTACTTTAAGTTGCATCAGGGTAAAATATGTAATTTAATTGTACATTTAGTATCCAAATATAAACTTTAGTTGACAAGGCCATTTAATATTACACCGCGCTTTTTTTTCAAGGGTGCTTCTTCGCGCATCATAGCATTCCTAATTTTATTATGTTGCTGTACCCAGGTTGCCAGTGCTCAATATTTTGACCTTGACGGCGGCAGTAAACATGTAAGGATCCCTTTCAGGATGATAAGGGATATGGTGGTAATAACCCTGAACATAAATGGCAAGGGCCCTTTTAACTTTATTTTAGATACCGGTGTGGGGCTTATGCTGATAACCGATCCAAAATTGGTCGATTCTATAAATATCCCGAATAAGCGGACCATAAAAATTGCGGGACTTGGAAAAGGCGAGGATTACGAGGCCTATATAACATCAGAGTTAAAGGTTGACATACCAGGGCTTGTAAGCTACGATGTTGCCGCAGCGATATTAAAAACAGACCATTTTGGCCTTTCTAACTTCGCGGGTATTCCCATCCATGGTTTATTGGGATATGAGTTTTTCAGCAATCTTGCTGTAAAAGTTGATTTTGGCGACAGCACTATTACAGTTTCGAAATCAAAGGATATGAAACTGTTTAAAAAGGCCAACAAAGTGCCTTTAATTATTGAGAACAGGAAACCCTATTTAATGGCAAAAGTCACCTTCCCTGATGGTGGTAAAACAAATGAAAAGCTTTTGCTTGACCTTGGCGCCGGCCATCCCTTATCACTTGATGACATCATAAAAAAACGCGGCCTTCCCAAAAAGTTTATTATGGCCAACCTCGGGGTGGGACTGACCGGGCCAATTGACGGCTTTATTGGCCGGGTAAACGAAGTGGATATTGGCAAGTTTAAGATTAAAAGTGTGATAACATCATTCCCTGTAGATAGCAGCGATGCCGGGGCGACCGAAAAGCGCGATGGCAATTTGGGTATGAATATATTAAAAAGGTTTAGCTTAATATTCGATTACCCCGATAGCGCCCTTTATTTAAAACCATGGTCGGATATTAACGCCCCTTTTGAACATGATATGAGCGGCCTGGAGTATTATAGAACGGGCGATGATTATAGTCACGTAGTTATAAGCCGCGTTGAACCCGGCTCACCGGCCGACGAGGTGGGGCTCGAGGCAGGTGATGAAATTATGGCAGTAAATTTAAAACAGGTTTCCAAAATGACCCTCGAAGAAATTGATTCAATATTTAAATCACAACCCGACCGCAACCTGCTGCTGCAAATTTATCACGATAAAAAGTATGATAACGTGATTATTACTTTGAAGAGGAGGATATAGGTATAGAATTAGAAGGATTTTTCATCAAGAATTAAATATTTTCATACAATATCAAATAAAGATGTTCTGCTTTTCTAAATCCTTTATCCGCGGTAAGGAGCGGTAGGTTACACGTTATTGCAGAAGCTGTGATAATGCTGTCCGGCAATTTAAGCTTTGCCTGTTTTCTTATTTCAATAGTGTTTATTTTGATTTTTTCTTCAATGTTAATTATTGAAACGGATTGTAAAAAACTGTTTAAAATTTTAACGCAGAAGAATTATAACCGTGATAAGCATATAGTTCCATTTCAGTGATAATGGAAATGTATAAATTTTGACCTTGCAAGAGTTCGGCTAAAACGGTATCCCCGTTTAATAGGTAAACACAGATGTTGGTATCAATAAAAATATCAGTTCCATTCATCTCTGAGACGCCGCTGGATAACTAATGCATCTTCATCAACTTTTAACGTACCGCAGAATTTTTTAGCGTCAAAGTCTTTTTTACTCTGCCGTTCAGCTAATAATTCTTTTACCTTCTTGATGTCTTTGCTGTTTTTTAATACTAAAACCATAATCAAATTTAATTAAATTTCAGACTTACGAAGTTTTACTAACTTCGTAAGTGTATCCTCCAATACAAAAAAATTATATTACTTCGGCCCGTAAATAGCTATCGGTATCAGCATTTCCTCTAACGATATCCCCCCATGCTGAAAGGTTTCGTTATAAAAGTTTACAAAATGGTTATAGTTGTTAGGATAAACAAAATACTTGTCTTCCTTCGCAAATACAAAGCTCGAGCTCACATGCAGTTTTGGCAGCATGGCATCGTGCGGGTTGCGAATATGAAATACTTCTTTGGGGTTAAAATTTAAGTTTTTACCTTGTTTGTAACGCAGGTTGGTATTTGTATTCCTGTCGCCCACAATTTTACTCGGGCTTTTAACCCTTATGGTACCATGGTCGGTGGTGATGATCACCCTTACCTGTTTTTGGGCCAAAAACTTAAGCAGATCAAATAATGGCGAATGTTCAAACCACGATAAAGTTAATGAGCGGTAAGCTGCATCATCGCTGGCCAGTTCCCGTATCATTTGCATATCTGTACGGGCGTGCGACAGCATATCCACAAAATTGTAAACTACTACATTCAGCTCATTGGTCATCAGGTTGCTCACCGATTCGTTCAGTGCACGCCCTTCATCTATATTTAAAATTTTATGGTACGAGTGCTTTATTTCTCTTCGCTGCGTACGTTTTATCTGGTCGGTAATAAACTCGCCTTCATATAGGTTTTTTCCACCTTCATCTTCATCATTCTGCCACATCTGCGGGTAGCGTTTTTCCATATCCAACGGCATCAGGCCCGAGAAAATAGAATTACGGGCATATTGCGTGGCTGTAGGTAAAATGCTATAGTACGCATCCTCTTCTTCCAGCCTGAAATATTCTGTTATCAATGAATTAACGATCTTAAACTGATCGTACCGTAAATTATCTATCAAAATAAAAAACACAGGCCCTTTGCCGTCAAGCCGCGGGAAAACCTTCTTTTTAAACAGCTGCGGTGAAATAGTAGGCCCCGATTCAGGGTCTTTTATCCAGTTTATATAATTCCGTTCAACAAATTTGCAGAACTGAACATTGGCCTCAGCCTTTTGCAGCGTGAGTATTTCGTGCATCCCGGCATCTTCCAGCTGTTCCAGTTCCAGCTCCCAATAGATTAATTTTTTATAAACGTCAACCCATTCCTGGTAACTCAGGTTATCGTTAAGGGTCATGCCAAGGTTCCTGAAATCCTGCTGATAGGCCATGGTCGTCTTTTCGGTAACCAGGCGTTTGTTTTCAGTAAGTTTTTTTATGGTAAGCTGTATCTGTTTGGGGTTAACCGGCTTTATCAGGTAATCATCAATTTTCGACCCGATGGCATCTTCCATCAAATACTCCTCTTCGTTTTTTGTGATCAAAACTATGGGGACGTCGTTATTGATATTTTTTATTTGCGACAAAGTTTCGAGCCCGGTAAGCCCCGGCATATTTTCATCTAAAAAAACAAGGTCGAAATGGTTATTTTTAAAAGTATCTACAGCATCGTTACCATTGGTAACAGTGGTAACCTTGTAGCCTTTCTCGGTTAAAAAAAGTATATGTGGTTTTAAAAGGTCGATCTCGTCATCGGCCCATAATATAGTGGTATCTTGCATGATGGATTAATGTTAGTGATTAGAGACTAGAATTTTGAGATTAGCAGGAATTGTTGAATTTACCCAACTAATCTCTAATCGCCAACCTCTAATCTCTAACTAAAACCTCAAAGCACGGCTTTTGTTATTAATTATTAAAGAGATTAACAAAAATTAACAATTGGAAGACCTGTCTGTTACCTTTATTTAACATTTTTGCACTTTAACATTCAAATTGAATAAAAAGAAAATTATAAACGACCCTGTTTACGGGTTTATCAGCATCCCCACCGACCTGGTATTCGATCTTATCGAACATCCTTATTTTCAGCGGTTACGCTACATCAAGCAGTTGGGAATGACACATTTGGTTTATCCCGGCGCATTGCACACCCGTTTTCACCATGCCCTTGGCGCTATGTACCTGATGGGCATGGCCATTGAAATTTTGCGAAACAAAGGCCATGAAATAAGCCATGAAGAAGAAGAAGCCGTTATCATCGCCATTTTGCTGCACGATGTTGGGCATGGCCCGTTCTCGCATGCGCTGGAAGAAATTATTGTTGAAGGCATATCGCACGAGGACATATCATCGATGCTGATGAAGAAGCTGGATGTGGAGTTTAACGGCCAGCTCACCATGGCCATAAGTATTTTTAATGGCACTTATCACCGCAAGTTCCTGCACCAGTTGGTATCGAGCCAGCTGGATATGGACAGGATGGACTACCTGAATCGCGACAGTTTTTTCACAGGTGTTTCTGAAGGAGTAATCAGCTCAGACCGCATCATAAAAATGCTGAACGTAAAAGACGACCAGGTAGCCATCGAGGAAAAAGGGATTTATTCAGTCGAAAAGTTTTTAATTGCCCGCCGGTTGATGTACTGGCAGGTATACCTGCATAAAACAGTAATAGCAGCCGAGCAACTGTTAGCCAAAATACTAAAACGCAGCCGCGAACTTGCTTTAATGGGCGAACCTGTGTTTACAACCCCCGCATTAAGCCATTTTTTGAAGAAACCAATCAGCCGGGACGCTTTTATGAATGAAGATCATCATCTTGAAGCCTTTGCCACCCTTGATGATACCGATATTATGGCTGCGGTAAAAGTATGGGCAGGGCACAGTGATTTTGTTTTATCCAAATTATGCCAAAAGCTTGTTAACCGCGACCTTTATAAAGTTGATATTACAAATACCCCCCCCCGATCAGCAATTTATAGCCAAATTAACAGCCCTCGCACAAAAAAAATATAACATAACCGCACACGAGGCTTCGTATTTTGTTTTTGATGATGATATTGGAAACGACGCCTATAAACCCGGCGATGGCAACATCCGCATTTTGATGAAAGACGGTACCCTAAAAGACATCACCGCCGCCAGCGACAATTCCAATTTAGAAGCATTAGCAAAAACGGTAAAAAAACATATACTTTGTTATGATAAGCAGTTGATTGAGTTGATTGAGTGAGTGGTTGATTTGGTTAAGTAAATTTGTTTAACTTAGTCAACTACTCACTCAATCAACCTAATCAACTAATTTTGCCGCTTCAATATTTACAATTAAATTTGCCCGATGCAATTTACCGCCCATGAATTAGGTTTGCTGCTTAATGGAACAGTTGAAGGTGACCCTTTAGTGCCGGTAAACCAGCTGGCTAAGATTGAGGAAGCCAAAACCGGCTCGCTTTCTTTTTTGGCAAACCCCAAATACGAACAATATCTTTATACTACCGACGCCTCGGTTGTTATTGTTAATAACGACCAGGTACTTGCCGCGCCAACAAAAGCAACATTGATACGCGTTGAAAATGCGTACAGCGCTTTTTCAGCATTGCTGGAGAGATATAATACCCTAAAACTGAATAAAACAGGCATAGAACAACCAAGTTTTGTACACCCCTCGGCAAAAATTGGCCAGAATGTTTACCTGGGGGCTTTTGCATACGTAGGGCCAAATGTTAAGGTGGGTAACAATTGTAAAATTTATCCGCATACTTATATTGCCGACGATGTAAAGATTGGTGACAATGTAACGCTGTTCCCCGGCGTTATAGTGTACTTTGATTGTGTGATAGGAAACAACGTGATCATCCATTCAGGTACTATAATAGGCGGTGATGGCTTCGGCTTTGCCCCTGTGAGCGATGGTACCTATAATAAAATAAGCCAGATAGGTAATGTTATTATTGAGGATGATGTAGAGATTGGCGCTAATACCACTGTTGACAGGGCAACTTTAGGGTCGACGATCATACGCAAAGGCGTAAAGCTCGACAACCTGATACAGGTGGCGCATAATGTTGAAATTGGAGCCAATACGGTAGTTGCAGCCCAAACCGGTATATCGGGAAGTACCAAAGTTGGCGAAAATTGCATAGTTGGCGGGCAGGTGGGTATTGTGGGGCATATAAATATTGCTAAAGGCACACAGATACAGGCACAATCAGGCATAAGCCGTTCATTAACCGAAGAAGGTAAAAGATGGATGGGTTCGCCTGCGACTCCTTATACCGATCACATGCGCTCACAGATTGTTATACAGCGCCTTCCAAAACTGGAAAAAAGAATTGACGAACTTGAAAAAATAATTACAGAATTGAGAAAAAGTCATTAGCCATTTGTCATTAGTCACCGGTATTCCACAATCCATCGACTACGACTAATGACCAATGACCAATGACCAATGACCAAAAGGATGAACGTAAAACAAAAAACAATAAAGGCGCCGGTTTCAGTTTCGGGTACCGGTTTACATACCGGCGAAAGTGTTACCATGACTTTTAACCCGGCCCCCGAAAATCATGGTTATAAATTCAGGCGGGTAGATATTGACGGTTCGCCGGTAATTGATGCGGACGTTGATAATGTAACCGACACTTCGCGCGGCACTACCATTTCACAAAATGGCGCCAGCGTAAGCACTATAGAACATGTGCTTGCTGCCCTGGTTGGACTTGAACTTGATAATATTTTAATTGACCTTGACGGCCCTGAAACGCCTATAATGGACGGCAGCTCTATCCAATTTGTTGATGCCATAAAAGACGTAGGTTTTGATGAACAGGAAGCCGACCGCGAGTATTATCATATCCCATATAATATCCATTATTCGGAACCTGACCGTAAGGTTGAAATGGTGGCCATGCCTTTAGACGATTACCGCTTTACCTGCATGGTTGACTATAACTCGCAGGTATTGGGCAGCCAGCATGCCAGTATTTCGACTATATCTGAGTTTAATAAAGAAATAGCATCATGCCGTACTTTTTGCTTTTTACATGAATTAGAAATGCTTTTAAAGCACGACCTGATAAAAGGCGGAGATTTAAATAATGCCATCGTGGTGGTTGATAAGGATGTGGATGATGAAGAGCTGGCTCATCTTGCCAAAATATTTAACCGTAAAGACATAAAAGTAGCACCACAGGGGATATTAAACAACATTGAACTGCGCCACCAAAATGAGCCTGCAAGACATAAGCTGCTGGATATGATAGGCGATCTTGCATTAGTGGGCGTACCATTACGCGGGCATATTATGGCGGCAAGACCGGGTCATGCTGCTAATGTAGCTTTCGCAAAAAAGATAAAAACCCTGATAAAAAAGGAACGTAGCCGAAAGCACGTAAAAATTTATGATCCCAATGCTAAGCCGGTATACGATACCGTTCAGATCATGAACATTTTACCGCACCGCCAGCCGTTTTTAATGGTAGATAAGGTGTTGGAGTTGACAACGAAAAGGCCCGTTAAAAGCACTGTTTTAAAGAATTTGTTCATTTTGATAGTTTAAGATTAAATTTGGAAAAACTCTATTTTTATATTTATGTTCGGCAAAACTAATTGGAGGAGTTTCAATTTAACCTTCAAAAACCGTCCAAATAAGTTCAAATGCAAACAAAAAAGATCACGGAACATGGATTGGTAAAAATGTGTATGGCCGAGCTATGCCAAAAGGAAGGCTTTGCCGGTTATGACAACCTGGTGCAAAGGGAACAGCAGTTTTTGTGCGACCGGATTGAAACGGAAACCGGCGTACTGATTAGCCTTTCCACTATTAAACGTTTGTTAAACGGGCAGTTTTCGCGCATTCCACAAATAGCAACACTTGATGCCATTGCTATTACTGCCGGTTATAAAAACTGGCGGAACTTCAGGTTGAGTAAAAATCAAAATGGCATCAACCATCACGAAGCCGGTATTGATGAAAACGTAGTACCGACAATTAACGCCGGCAATAAAATTTTAATGGCCTGGCTTCTTGTTTTAGCCATGGGCTTAATTTTAGCTGCGATGGTTTTATTGATTATAAAAAAGTCAGCGGCACCCAACATTGCCTATGCAGACAAGGCTCAATTCTCGGCCACAAAAGTTACCGGTAATGATATCCCGAATACGGTAATATTTAAATATAACGTTGATTCTGTTAATGCCGATAGCTTTTTTATACAACAATCGTGGGATAGGAGCAGGCGGGTTAAAATACAAAAACATAACTACACGCTCACCGATATCTATTATGAGCCAGGCTTTCATACGGCTAAACTCATCGCTAATAATAAGGTTATCAAAAAGCTATATGTAAGTATCCCTACCGACAAATGGTTTTTTTATACCAAAGAAAATATACCGAAAAGTACGCCAAAATATATACTTTCTACTACCGGGATCAAGAATGGCGCTATGCAGTTAACAGCAGAAGAAATATTGAGCAGTAAGACCGATATAAAAAAGGATAACCAAGTTTGCCAGGTTTACTTTCCATCAAAACTTGAAAGCAGCAGTGATAATTTTGTGCTGAAATTCAGGATAAAAGTTAATAGCCTAAACAATGAGGCCTGCCCTTATTTTATGAGCGAGGTTTTTTGCCAGCATTATTTTATATACTTTAAAAGCACACTAAAGGGGTGTACAAGTAACCTGGACTGCGAGTTTGGAGAAAATGCCTTTAACGGCAAGATAAATGACCTATCGGCATTTGGAAGTAACGTAAATACCTGGCAAAATGTGGAATTTACAGTTAAGGATAAAAATGCAAGCATCAGTATTAACGGTGTTAAAATATTTTCGGCAAGCTATCGTCATTCCGCCGGGTTGATCACCGGACTTGGGTTTATATCCAACGGCTTGTGCCAGGTATATTTTGTTGATTTTAAAACTATTGATGGCAAAAATATTTACAGCAATGATTTTAACCATTGAGCGTAATTTTCGTCAGAACAATATTTTGAAGTATATTTGATCAATGAGTTCGTACCCATTAGACAGGACTGCTTTTAAGGCACAAACGGCCGAAGAAGCCTCAAAAAGCCATGCCGCTTACTATAAAACCCTCACATGGCAGGAGCGCCTGCGCATTGCCAATTATTTAAACAGCATAGCTTATAATTATCCCGAAAATGAACCACCGAGGATGGATAAAACTATTTTCAAAATACGGTCACGTAAATAACAATGGGGAACATATTTAATGATGATTTCAGGGACTTTATTGACTGTTTTAACAAATACGATGTCAAGTATATTCTTGTAGGGGGGTATTCGGTTATACTTCACGGCTATTCAAGAACTACAGGTGATATGGATGTCTGGGTAGAGAGAACCGCCGAAAATTACAAAGCCATTAAAACTGCATTTTTACATTTCGGGATGCCTGTTTTTGATATGACAGAAGACGCTTTTCTAAGTAATAATGACCTGGATGTATTTTCATTTGGAAAACCGCCATCAGCAATTGACGTAATGGTTGCCGTTAAAGGGTTAAATTTTGATGATTGTTACCAAAAGGCTATATATTTTGAAGAAAACGGATTAATGGTTCGAACAATTTATATCACAGATTTAATAGACGCTAAAAAAGCATCCGGCCGTCCAAAAGATATGGACGACCTTGAAAATCTAAACCCTTAACCTGAAAATAACTAATCTATCAGCAACTTATACCCTCGCCCATGCACATTAATAATCTCCACATTCGGGTCATCCTTTAAGTACTTGCGTATTTTGCTTAAAAAAACGTCCATACTGCGGCCGTTGAAATAATTATCATCGTGCCATATATTCAACAAGGCTTCCTCTCGCGTAAGCACCTCATTTTTGCGAAGGCAAAGTAAACGTAGTAATTCAGCTTCCTTGGTTGATAATTTTTGATGGCTATCGCCAATAGAAATTATCTGGGAAGTATATTCAAAAGTGTAGCGGCCTATTTTAAATGTAGTTTGTTTTTCTTCTTCGTGCTTGTCGGAATTGCTGGCTCTTTTTAATAAAGCATTTATCCGAAGCAACAACTCCTCAATGCGGAAAGGTTTGGTAATATAATCGTCCCCGCCCAAATTAAATGCCTGGGTTTTATCCTCTATCATGCCTTTTGCCGTCGCAAAAATTATTGGCACATGGCTGTTTATTTTCCTGACGTCCTTACCCAAAGTAAAACCATCTTTTTTGGGCATCATTACATCAAGTATCAGCAGGTCGTAGGTGTTTTTGGTGAAATTCCGCAAACCTTCTTCCCCATCCTTGCACAAAACAACATCAAACTTACCTTTCAGTTGCAGGTAATCCTGCAATAACAGACCTAAATTCGGATCATCTTCAACCAGTAATATTTTTTTCATGTTTTATTTTGAGTCCGGAAGTCGGTAAAGTCCGAAGGTCCGAAAGATTATTTTGTCTTTAATTAATATCACCGCCCGCTCAAAAGCATTATTGCAGCTTCTTACTTAAGACTTAAGACTGCCGGCTTAAGACTTTCAACACCCTCATGCTGCCTGGAATTTCAACTCAAATTCCGAGCCTTTTTCTTTTTCCGACCTTACGCTTATTATCCCGTTAAGTCTTTTTACTACTGTGTTTACATAGCTTAACCCCAACCCAAAGCCTTTCACATCGTGTACATTACCGGTTGGAATACGGTAAAACTGCTCGAATATTTTCGTTTGCTGGTCGCGGCTCATACCTATGCCTTTGTCAGCCACCCGTATCACTACCTGCCCGTTTTTATTTAATGTACTTATCGTAATGTCGGGATTATCAACGCTGTACTTAATGGCATTATCAATGAGGTTATATATCACATTCGAAAAATGCAGTTCATCGGCATTGATAACGGCATTTTCAGCCTCCAGCTGCAGGGTTGTAACAGCATTGCATTTTTGCAACTTAAGGGCCATGCTATCAATCACTACAGCAATCATTTCATTAACGTCAAGCGGTTTCTTCTCCAGCTTAAAGTCGTTCTTCTCTATACGGGCAATATTTAATACCCGCTCAATATGGCTCCCCAGGCGTTCATTCTCTTCATAAATAATGTTGGCAAGCCTTGCAACCCGACTCCTGTCCTCTGCAATTTCATTGTCCTTTAAAGCCTCGCTGGCTATCATAATGGTTGATACCGGGGTTTTAAATTCGTGTGTCATATTATTGATGAAATCAGTTTTCATTTCGGATACCTTTTTTTGCCTCAATATCGAAAAAATGGTATAACCGAAGCAAACTACCAGCACCAGCAATAACCCGCCGGTGGTACCCATGGTTGCTGTCATCTTGTTTAAGATGAGTGAATTTTTTTGCGGAAAGGCAAGCCTGATCAACCCGGGGTCATTAATTACATCCTTGCTGAATATCGGGGTTTGATAAACCGTTATATTATTAAATGTAGGCCTTGCACCAGTAATATCATTTGCTTTCGAAAAAATAAGCGAATCGTTATTTGCGGTAGTTACTTCGTAGCTAAAAGGCTGGTTGATGCCCTTGTTATGCAACTCAAACCTTAATAAAGTATCTATCCACAAGGGATTTAAACGCATTTTTAAGGGTTCGCCATACTTGCCGTATTCCTCGGCCAGGTTCTCTATCACCTGCGATTTGCCGGGCGGCGCATTCCGTAAAGAATCGTTTGCAAGCATTCTTTGTATTTCCCGTAATTGCCGCTCTTTTTGCTTCCTTGTCTGTTCCCGCTTCCACTCCTCGTTAATATATGGTATGGAGATAACTTGCTTGCCGAATTGAGGGTCGCTGTATGTATAGCGAACAGTATCATATTTATGCAGTTTTTGATGCTTTTTAGGCGCCGGATTTCGTACCAGCACAGGCGTTACCCTGCCATGCACTACACCAAACTCATCAGTAAATTGTTCATAATGCAACTGAAGGTCAATAGAGCCGCCCTGCAGAAGCCGCGCCATTTCATCATCCATATTTTTATGCATGATCATTCGCCTGAGGCTGTCGCGCATCAAAGCGAGGTTTTTTTCGCGGGTGGTCAGCCTTTTTTTTGACGGTTTATTCGCAATATTATCAACGGTGGCCCTGTCGGTATTTATTTTTCCATCGCCGACAATCCAGTTATGCTGATTAGCCTGCCCGGCCTGCGTTTTTGTATTTAAAAAGTTAAGGGCGTCGTGTTTACCGACCTTGGCTACTACGTTGTCCAATGCTTCGTTAACCGAGCGGTCGAAAAGTTCGGACTGCATTTGATACGATTGCCTCAAAAAGTATAATTGCATAGCCATTACACCCAAAAGGGCAAAACTCATCAAGCCAATAATCAGCGTAATGCTCTTCTTTTTCATCCTAAAAACAAAAATATTTGAAATAAACTGACATCCCGCGCTTTTAACAATTTTTAACAAATTATTACTCACATTTAACGACTTGAAATATAGGAGTTTGCTAAATTTGCCTTCATAAATAACCCAACAGTAAACAATAATACAATTAGCTGATAATAAAAAAATTGTCCGTAAGTTTATAAATACAAAAACCCCAGATTACCCCGATGAAAAATTTTCTTTTAAAACCCGGCTTCGAATTTATTTTTTCGCTCAGTTTAATTGCAATACTTGGCCTGCCACCCATGCTGATGGCCCAGAACGGAAAGGATGTAGAAATTAAGATTGTAAACGGCGACACTACCGTTAACGGTAAAAACATTAAACAACTGTCTGCTGCCGACAGGAAAAATGCACTAAGGGATATAAAACACATCAATAGTGACAACGCACCCGGCACCTATTCTTTTAAACAAAGCGACTCAACCGGAAAAGGCAGCCGTTTTATGTTCAAGAAAAGAATGCAGGAAAATGGCGGACGCCAGCAATTGATTACCGAAAATGTTATAGTTAAAGATAGTTTAGGAAACATTGTAGAGATTAAGGGAAACAGGCGCAAGCCAATGGTTTTGGCTGACGGAGCGCCTGGTAAAATGGAGCTGGAAGGGCGTTTCAATGGCCCTATGCGGTTTGAACGTAAAAACAGCCAAAACTTTGATTATGTAAATACCGATAATGAAGGTATAAGTACACATTTAAGGTTTCACATATCAGATATTACAAACGAAGACCTAAAGAAAATGCCCCATGTAGAAGGCGGGAAGTTTGAAATTACCGACCTGAACCTGGTGCCCGAATTTTCGACAGGTAAAACTTTATTGATGTTTAAGTTGCCGGCAAAAACCCCTGCCCAGGTTAAACTTGTTGACAGCGAAGGCAAAACTTTGTGGGACGACAAAGCAATTGGTGGTAGCTTTAATAAAAGCTTTGCCATGGGGCTAAATGGAGTTTATTACCTGCAGGTAAAACAAGGCCGCAATATTTCGTTAAAAAAGATAATGAAAGAAGAGTAAGATTTAGTAGCAGCTTTGAGTAGCAGTTGCAGTCGATTTTATAGCTATATACAAAAACAGCCTTTTTAACAATTAAAAAGGCTGTTTTTGTTTGATTTATTTTGCAAAGGGCTTATACTGCCACTTAAAAACTGCTACTGCAACTAATTCTTAAAACGGCAGATCGTCCTCATCAGGTGTTGCGCTGATATCAGCCGGCGGGGCATATTCAGGTGTTGTGCTTGCACCGGCGCCTGCCAATACATTAACTTTCCATAACTGGAGTGAGTTAAAATAAGTTTTTTTACCTGTTTTATCAGTCCAGGGGCGGCCTTTTAAATTAAAAAACACTTCAATATCGTCACCAACTTTTACGTTATCCAATAAATTACAGCGGTCCTGTATAGCTTCGAACTTTAAATATTCGGGATATTGCGGATTCTCGACGTATTCAAGTATCAATTCCCTTTTTTTAAGCGACTCCGTAACCTGCACGGTTGGCGCTACTTCATGTACCTTACCCTTAATTTCCATAGTTTCAAAAAATTAAAAGTGTAAAGTTAATAGATAAGAAATGAAATCGGGCGTATTTAATTCATAAATTCGCAAAATATCATGCAAGTTTGCTAAATTTGCCTTCATAAATAACCCAACAGTAAACA
>Ga0207038_10030_pt1 | contig 39939 bp, 30 predicted proteins | sample Alteio_BWMinCont_76_FD_153285 | JGI IMG/M metagenome (GOLD analysis project Ga0207038, IMG submission 153285) | Enriched cells from forest soil in Barre Woods Harvard Forest LTER site, Petersham, Massachusetts, United States -... | ecosystem: Environmental > Terrestrial > Soil > Temperate forest >...
CGCAGAAGGCGAAGATTACCATGCAGCCCTTGATGCAAATGCAGCAGAGGCTCCGAAAGCGGAAGCACCAAAAGAAGTAGCAGCGGAAAGTGGCAGTAGCACTAAAGAGGCCGAACCCGCTAAAGTTGCCGCACCTGCTCCCGAAGCAGCCGCTACTGCAAAAGGAAAAACGGCAAAAGTTACTGAAGACAAGAAACCTCAGGAGGCCGTTGAGGCCAAACCAAAGGTTGATAAAGCAAGCATACCTGCAACGGTTATCCGTATGCCTGCGCTTAGCGATACCATGACCGAAGGCGTTATCAATAAATGGAATTTTAAAGTTGGCGATACGGTAAAATCAGATGATTCACTTGCTGATGTGGAAACCGATAAGGCTACCATGGAAGTTGTAGGCTACGAAGCAGGCACCTTATTATATATTGGCCCTAAAGAAGGCGAAGCTGCACCGGTTAATGGTATTATTGCTATCGTTGGTAAGGCAGGCACTGATATTACACCTTTATTAACCGATGATGAAGCGCCTGTTGCGGAAGTAGCAACATCAACAGAAGTGGCAGCAGAAAGTAGCAGTAGCAGTGAAGAAGAAGAAACTGCAACCGCTACTGGTTCCGAAACCGAAGATGATAGCCGTATAAAAGCGTCACCACTGGCGCGTAAAATAGCCAAAGAGCGGGGCATTAACCTAAGGGAAGTAAAAGGATCAGCCGAAGGCGGCCGCATTATTAAAAAGGACGTTGAGGATTATGTTCCGGCTGCGAAACAAGTGGCAGCAGAAAGTAGCAGTAGCACTAAAGAAACTGCACCCGCACCACAGCCTGCTACTGCCACTACTACTTCTACTTCTTCTGCCCCTCAACCTGCTATTACACTTCCAGCATTTACAGGTGAAGAAAAATATACCGAGAAACCGGTTAGCCAGATGCGCAAGGTGATAGCAAAACGCTTATCCGAAAGCCTGTTTACAGCGCCGCATTTTTATGTTACCATGAGCATTGATATGGACGAGGCTGTTAAAGCGCGTACCCGCATCAATGAAGTAGCCCCGGTAAAAATTTCATTTAACGACTTTGTATTAAAAGCCTGCGCCGCTGCCTTAAAACAACACCCGGCTATTAACTCATCATACCTGGGCGACAAGATACGTTACAACGAACATGTCCACATTGGCGTGGCTGTAGCTGTCGACGAAGGTTTGTTAGTGCCGGTAATACGTTTTGCCGACGGAAAGTCATTGAGCCGGATATCAGCTGAAGTAAAAGATTTCGCGCAAAAAGCGAAAGCAAAAAAACTGCAACCGTCTGATTGGGAAGGGTCAACCTTTACCATATCAAACCTCGGTATGTTCGGCGTTGACGAATTTACCGCCATCATTAACACGCCCGATGCCTGTATCCTTGCCGTTAGCGGCATACAACAGGTGCCGGTCGTTAAAAATGGCGTGGTAGTACCAGGCAACGTAATGAAAGTAACCCTAAGCTGCGATCACCGCGTTGTAGATGGCGCAACGGGTGCAGCATTTTTGCAAACATTAAAATCATTACTGGAAGAGCCGGTAAGATTACTGATTTAAGATTTTAGAATTACGATTTACGATTGTAAGTTAGATATTTTAACAGCGATGGGTTTTAGGACTTATCGCTGTTTTTGTTTAGTCGAATTTAAATTCCGTTTTTCGGCGTAGTGCTTCCTCCCCAATTTTCATCGAATTAAAATTTCTCAAAATAAATTTGCGCAACCGAACAATTGCGCATATATTTGCTACCGAACGGTTGCTAATAAAATAAAATGATGAGACGAGATGTTTTCCAGGCAATAGCAGACCCTACAAGGCGGGATATTATAAATTTGATAGCCCATCAAACTTTAACACCAAATGGCGTTGCCGATAATTTTGATTTGAGCAGGCAAGCTATCTCGAAGCACATAAAAATCCTTACTGAATGCGGGATAATTACCATTACCCAGCAGGGCCGCGAACGCTATTGCTTTATCCAGCCCCAAAAAATGGATGAGGTTGCCGACTGGCTGGCTGATTTCAGAAAAATTTGGGAAAGCCGTTTTGACAAACTGGATAACCTGCTGATAAAAATGCAATCGAAAACTGACAACGATAAATCTAAATAAGTATGAAAAATCAAACAAAAATTATTGCCGAAAAAGGCATACAGGAGCTATTTATTACCCGTGAATTTAACGCACCCAGGGAATTGGTATTTAGAGCATTTAACGAGTCCGAATTATTGCTGCAATGGCTTGGCGGTTGCGATATGACCATGAAGATAGACCACTTCGACAGCAGGACGGGCGGCTCGTACCGTTTTATCCACTGCACTGCTACCGGGCAGGAGTTCAGTTTCAATGGCGTAATCCACGATGTTACCGCTCCTGAAAGGATCATCCGCACCTTTGAATTTGAGGGCTTGCCTGAGCGCGGCCACGTTTCCTTAGAAACCGCGACATTTGAGGCCCTGCCGGATAACCGCACAAAGCTTACCATTCAATCCGTATTTAAATCAGTGTCCGACCGGGATGGCATGGTGGCCGCCGGGATGGAACATGGCGTTACTGATTCGCACCAGCGGCTTGATGAATTGTTTGAAAGGTTGTTGAAATAAAAGTCCGCATTGCCATTTACATGTTTCATAAAAAACCGCCCCCTGAATTAACAGGGGACGGCCACTTTATATAAATCAATCGAACTTTCACTATGGTACCAGCGGGTTAACATCCCACCACAACCTGGTTCCGCCGTTATCAGGGCCGCCAAGTGCAGTAACACCTGTAGCAACCCCTTTTGGATTATTGGCGTCTTCGTCCGCCGCAAAAGGGATACGTTTTACAAAAGAAGTAGTACTGATAGCACCACCGCTGTTATTTACTACTACCGGGAACAATTTAGGGTAGCCTGTACGCCTGAAATCGCACCAGGCCTCTTCGCCATCAGGATATATGGCCAGCCATTTTTGGGTGATGATCCTTTGCAGGTTTTGTTCAAAAGTAGCGGCGGGGTTCCATGCTATTGTAATGTTATTTAAATACGGGTTTCCGGCCGGCACATTATTCGTAGCGTTTGTAGGGTCAACATAAGGTGCTGCGGTGCTTGTGGCGTCAGCGAGATAGCCTGCGGGCATAGCAACCCCTTTTTCCTGGAAAGAAAGCGTTACCCCTTGTGTGTAAAACGATTGTGCGGTACCGCCCCCCATGTTCCATCCGCGCAAAGCGCCTTCTGCCCTTAAAAAGTAGCTTTCAGATGCTGCCATAATTTCGAGCGGTGTAGTTGATTGTACATTTAGCAATGAAAAGCCAGCATAAACTGCGGTAGTTATATTTTGCCCCTGGCGGATACCTTCAAATTTGCCATCGTATGCTGACGGCAGGAAATACGCGGCTTCGCGTGGGTCATTATAACCTTCGATAATTGATTTCATGGCAGCGCTCATCGAAATATCGCCGTAAGCGTTGGTAATGTTCCATAAAGGATTTTGGTAACTTAAGCCGTTTACCATATTTAAATAAGCGTCGTCACCAACGGCGCTTAATAAACCGTTAGGGTCGGCCACAGCTTTTTCCGCTTGTAGCTGCGCTGTTGCCGGATCAGCATATACTATCCGCATAGCCAGGCGAAGCCTTAAGGTATTCGCAAATTTAAGCCATTGCTTATAATCACCTCCATAAATCAAATCGAAAGGCTGAAAGGGCTTTGCACCGGGGTATGTTTTTACATAAGAAGTAAGGGTGGTTACAGCGGTGTCCAATTCGGCAAAAAACCTTGTGTAAACAGCCTGTTGGCTATCATATGGTACAAAAAATGCATTACTTCCATATTTTGAATATGGGATAGGCCCATACAAATCTGTAATACGGTGCATCCCTTCAACTTTAAGGATCAGGGCCATCGCTACAAAATGCTGGTCTTGTGGCCTGGCAAGGTTCCTTATCTGTGCCCAGTTATTCATAATATGCTGGTTACCGAGGTCAAATGCCTGTGCATTCCAGCCCGAAACCATAAAATAGTTTGTATTATTGGGCCCAAAACCGTCATCAGGCGACATTTCGTAACCCGAGAAGACATCAGCATTTAAGCTTTGCTGTAACTGGTAAATGTAATCAACGGTGCTGAAAATGTTTTCTTCCATATCCGGAAAAAAACCGCCAATGTACTGCAAGTCGCCGGTGGCCTGCGATTTTGTAACCTTACTGGGATTTGTATTTAAATTGTTGAATTCTTTTGTACAAGAGCTCATTATAAAAAGGCCTAAAGTGCCAACCCATAATATCCTGCTTTTTTTATATATCGTTTTCATATTTGCTAATATTATAATTCGTTATTAAAATTTTGCCGACACACTAAACCCTAATGCCCTGGTGCTTGGTTGCCCAAACAGGTCTATACCCTGTAAGGTATTATCAGTGGCCAGGGTTGTTTCAGGATCATAAGGCGCTTTCAGATAAAAGAAGAACAAATTACGCCCCGAAAATGCGATACGGATATTCTGTATTTTGTTATTAAATGCCGAGCCCGGTATGGTATAACCCAACGAAGCCTCTCTTAAACGGATATTTGTCGCCGAATAAGCGTATTGTGCCAAAGCGCCTGAGCGGCCGCCTACAACCGAATAATACGTTTGGGCATCTATCCTGGTACCGTTAACTAAAACCCCGCCCTGGTCCCTTGCAGTTGCCGAAGCCTGTGAAGTGCCGTATGCGTCTAAATAAGCCTGGGTCATATCTACGACTTCACCGCCAAAACGTCCGTCAATGGTAAATGCAAGGTCGAATCGTTTAAATCTAAAGGAGTTGGTCCATCCCAGCATGAAATTTGGATTGGAGTTACCTACATCAACATCCTGGTTAGCGTTATTGATCAGTTGCGGTAAACCGCCAGACACCACTATTTTCCCGCTCGCGTCCCGGAGGAAGTCATTTGCATAAATTTCCCCGAATGGTTTACCTACCACAGCTTCCAATTGATAAGCATTAACTGTATTAGGGAAAGTAAACTCGGTAATTACATTTGGCGTGCCGCTTGAATTATCGGTGTATAATGCAAGTACTTTATTACGGTTTAAAGAAAATGTAAAGTTCGAGGTCCAGTGAAAGTCACTGCTTATGTTGCCATTATAACCCAAACTGCCTTCAAAGCCTTCATTTTTAACATTACCGCCGTTTACATATTGGCTGGCATAACCGCCTGATGCTGTTGAGGTAGCCACGTCAAAAAGCTGATTGTAAGAGTTGGTGTGATAATAGGTTGCATCAAACGTGATGTGGTCATGATCAAACCGCCATTCGGTACCAATTTCAAATGAATGGGTAATTTCCGGTTTTAATGTTTCAAGTGGTTGGGTAAGGGCTAAATTAAGAAAACCGCTGCTAAGCGTGTATTGCGCAGGTGTGCTCACAAATGCCGGGATACTGTTACCCACATCAGTATACGAAACCCGCAGTTTGCTGAAGCTAATAAAATCAGGCATTTTGAACATACTGCTCAGTACGTCACTTAAACCAACAGATGGATAAAAGAACGAGTAACTATTTGTAAAAGCCAAAGGCGAAGCCCAATCGTTGCGACCGGTAACATCCAAATATAAATACTTTTTATAACCAAAATCGACACTGGCAAAAGCTGATTGTGTTTGCGCTTCTGTTTTGTTTGTTTGATTAAAAGGGTTTCCTGATGTCAAAATAACGTTGCCTACGTTAAAATAGTTATCAATATTGCCAAGGTGGCCCCCAAAGCCCAATGAACTGTTCTGGTTATCCTGGATGCTTACACCCAAAGTGCCGTTAATGTTAAAATCACCCGACAGGTCTTTATTTACATTAAGCAACAAGTCACCGTAAACCTGGTTTTGGCCGCTGGAGCTATAATTATAACCTCCGGTAGGCCCTGCTAACAGCTCTGTAGTGCCGGCGTAAAGTTCCTGGCTACTGGTTTGGTCGGCTTTATCAACCTTTACACGGCCCTGAATGTTCAGCCAGCTTGTAATATCGTATTTTGCCAATACGGTTGCCAATAAACGGTTTAGCCCCTGGGTTGTAGGATTTTTATACTGTATCCAATAAGGGTTTTGCGGGTCATCACCGCCTGAACCACTATTGGTATAAGGGGTTATCCAGTTTGGAAGATAAATATTACGAACAGGATCTAAAGATTCGTAATTTTTATACGGGCTAAAATCTGTACCCCTTGGAAATAAATAAATACTGGTTAACGGGTTAAAATAAGTGCCCGAAGTGGGACGGTCGTTTGTGTTTTGGAAAATATAATTCGCACTAAGATCAATAGTTAATTTATCGTTCAGCGATTTAGATGTATTACGAACAGTGATATTATTCCGGTTAAAAACATTTCCCGGTTCTATTCCGTCGGTATGTGTATTCCCGTAAGAAATATAAGTTTGATTTTTCTCGGTTCCGGTGCTAAGCGTAAATGAATTGATCGCGCTAACGCCTGTATTAAAAAAGGATGCCGGGTTCAAGTTAGGCGTTCCTGGTGATTCGGCCGCACCGTACGAATTTATTGAGCCAGGGTTTGTAACACCATTATCGCCGCGCCCATATTCACTTTGTAATTTTGGCAGCAAAACAGCTTTATCAAAAGTTGTATTTGAATTAAATGTTACCACCGTTTTACCAGCCTTGCCTTTTTTTGTAGTTATTAAGATAACCCCATTGGCAGCGGCGCTACCATATAAGGCAGATGCCGAGGCTCCTTTTAATACGCTGATACTTTCAATATCATCGGGGTTGATATTCGAGATACCGTCACCACCATCGGCACCGTATGAGAATACTCCATTGGGTTGTGAGCTGGTAAGCGGATTAAGCGGGATACCATCAACCACATACAAAACATTGCTGCTCCCGAAGATGGATTTATTGCCCCTTAATACAACTTTGGTTGAACCACCTGCACCTGATGAGCTTTGCGTGATTTGCAAACCCGACACTTTACCATCAAGGCTGTTTACAAAACTCGGATCTGGCGCTACTTCCAATTCTTTGCCAGAAACCGTTTGCTGGTCGTAACTCAAGGATGCCGCACTTTTTGTGATGCCCAAGGCGGTAACAACAACTTCCTGTAATGAATGTGAATCGGTTTTCAGCACGACATTAATGGTAGCGCCGCTACCAACGGTAACCTCCTGTGTAACATAGCCAATGTAAGTAAACACCAACACATTACCTGCTGTTGCATCAAGGCTGAACTGCCCGTTAATGTCGGTCTGGGTACCCTGGGTAGTGCCTTTAATGCTCACACTTACACCAATTAAAGGCATCCCGGTGCTGTCTTTCACTGTTCCTTGTACCTTTTGGATATCGCGCTGCGGGGCAACATTCCCTCCCGATACAATTATTTTGTTTTTAAATAATTCAAAGTGCAGGCCGGTTTGGTCGGTAATTTCGGCCAATACCTCTTTAACGGGTAAATTTTTGCAATTAATAGAAACCAGTTTTTCCGTATTAAATTCATTACGATCGTAATGGATATCTAAACCGGTCTTTTTTCCTAAGCTTGCCAAAACGTTTTCCAGTGGCTTTTTCACCACATTCATGGTCAATGTTGTGTCCGGATAATACATCGGGGTGGCTGCTTCGGGCTGCGCTATGGTGCCTACCGGGGCAAGGAGCGCCATGAGGCAGCAGATTTTTAAAAAGTGTAAAGTAATTTTCATATTCGTTTCGAGTTGGTTTGCTAATTAAGTGTTATATAAGTGTTATTTATCCTGCAGCTTATCCCTTCAGTAAGGCAAACTGTTTTTAATATATCGTTAAGCGGTTCGTCCTTAAAAGTGCCGGTATAGCTCCAGTTAGTGCGGCTGCTGTTATTTTTAATTACTACATTAAACTTGTTCTCTATCGAGTTAAGCACTTCGTCCATCGTTGCGTCCTGGAATGCCAGTACGCCATCCTTCCATGATGTTATTGGGGTTTCATCCTTAAAATCTGATTTTATTAACCGGCCTGACAGTTTGTTCAAAACAACTTGTTGGTGAGGCATCAATATTTTTTCATTAATGGACCTTTGGCCAGGGTGCAGGTCATCTACCCTTATTTTACCATGGATCAGCGAAATAGATACCTTATGTTCCCTGGCATAGCTCCGTATATTAAATGCCGTGCCAAGCGCTGTAGTGGCAAATTTGTTGGTATAAACTGTAAATGGACTTGTTTTATCTTTGGCTACTTCAAAAAGCGCTTCCCCTTCGTCAAGGTAAATGGGGCGTTTATGGTTGATGAATTTCAACGGGTAACGTAACGAGCTGGAGGCATTGAGCGTGATGAAACTACCGTCTGAAAGTTTGATTTGATCGGTTATGCCTTTTTGGGTTTGTACATAAACCCAGCCGTTAATGGTGTGCTGCTCAACCCCCGGCAGGTTAGCTAATTGAATGCCAGCTTGTTTTTTTGCATGGAGTACCTTGATGGCCACGAAAATTGCCATAAATACAAGTAAAGAAGCGGCAATTGCAAACCAGCCATTATATTTTCTATGCGGCATCAACGGCCTAACAACAACACGCTCATCGATCCCGTTTTTAGTAATGATAAGCTGTTCGTCTACAAAACTTTCAGTAAAGTGTTCCTCACTGTCGTTTTTTATAGTCTCAAGCCAATCTTCAATAAGTTTTGATTCTGCCGCCGTGCATGTACCCTGCTTATATTTTTCGAGCAGGATTTCAGTTTGATTTAAGTCCAATGTACCGTTTGTTTTATTGGTAGTCGAACAAAACGGGTGGTGGTACTATCGTGGGATAAAAAATATTTTAAGGACGGGTAAATGATCCTTTCTGATGCTGGTAGGTAGCACTACAAACTATCCGGGCTTAAATAAATGCCTTTGCCCTTTTTAGGGGCGTCGCCCAAATAAATAACATAGCCTGCTTCTTTAATGAAGGCATCTTTAAAACGCTGGTGAACGGAGCCGGGCTGTTTTTTATCATTTATAATAAATTCCTTTTCATCGAGTTTGAATGATCGTATTTTTTCGCTGCCGATAAGCCTTTGTGTCGTTATTTCATCCATTACTTTCCTGATGACCGCCCTGCGCACAGTAATATCGTCACCCTGCACCTGGTATGACCTGAGCAATTTCGCCCATTTGGCAGGGTCCCGGAGAATTTTTTGCAGCAAGTCCGGATGCTTATTAATATCGAATGGCGTATCAGTTTTTGTCCTGGCATTATTCGGTATGTAGCTAATAGAAGGGATTTTATCGATATAGCTCCGGTAAAGATTATTTGTATTCCTGCTTTTAACAAGTGCGCTATCGGTCATCGAGGTGGTTAGTTTTTCGCCGGCATATAATGTTATTATATGTTTGTGCTTTTTAACACCCACAATGCCTGATTCAACAATAACCGCAGTGATGCCGCCGTTGCTTTTAACATTAAACGAGGTGCCCATTACAGTAATTAACACGTCGTTCACGTTTATCACAAATGGTTTGCTCTGATCGTGCTTCACATTAAAGAATGCTTCACCGCTTAGCTCAACATTTCTTTTATCTCCTTTAAATCCTTCAGGGTATTTGAGGCTGGAATATTTATTGAGTGTTATTATTGAACCATCGGGCAAAGTGTCGACCCTGGTGTTATTAGCAGTAGCCGAAGTTAAAAGCTTTACCGGCGGATTGTTTGCCGACAAGAAAGCAGTACGGCTGTCACCCCGTTTAAAAAAGTAGGGCACAATTAAGGCAGCCGCCGAAACAAGCACGATAATCGCAGCAACCTTTAGCCATTGAAAGTTATATTTAGTTTTTGATGTCGCGATGTATTCTTTTTGTACCCTTTCCCTAAAACGATTCCATGCCGCGTTTTCATCTGCGTTACTATCGCGTGCCAGCTTTTGGCTTTCGTCCCAAATAATTTTAAAATGCCCAAAGTATTCGCGGTTTTCATCGCTGGCGCCAATCCACAATTCAGCCTCTGCGCTTTCATCAGCGCTGGCTTCTCCGGCAAGGTATTTTACCAGCAATTCATCGGGGGCTATATGTTTTCTATCTGTTTTCACTTCTATTACCTTACTTTAAACAGTAACCACAGCAATACCGGTAAAAAATCTACAAGCTTTTTTCGAAGTACTTTTAACGCCTTGCCCATTTGTGCCTCCACTGTTTTTATTGATAAGCCCATTTGGCTGGCTATTTCCCTGTATTTTAACTCATCGAAACGGCTCATGTAAAATATTGTGCGGCATTGTTCAGGTAATTCATTCATAGCTTTCTTTAAATGCGCTTCCAATTCATTTAGTTCAACCCGCATTGCCGCGTTTTCATTGCTGACCTGGCCTTTGTTTGCATATAATACATAATTTTGGTGCCCTGCTTTATACTTTTGATGTTGAAGGTAATTAAGGCACTCATTATAAACAGACTTATATAAAAAAGCCTTTACCGATGTATGTACCCTGAATCGCTCTTTCTTTTCCCATATTTTATAAAACACCTGCTGCACAATTTCTTCCGCCATTATCTCATCCTGCAGCACAACCAATGCATAGGCGTGCAGGCTTTTAAAATAAGTTTTAAAAAACTTTTCAAAAGCCATTTCGCTGCCCTCCGTCACCAGGTCAATCAAGTGCAGTTCGCTTAGTTCCACTATGCCATTTCAAAATGTTCATCCAAATATACTTGAACTATTAAAGATTGCCGGCCCGCTGAAAAATGCCCTCGCCTTTCTTTTCGCTGTTGCCATAATAAACAACAAAGTTTGGCCCTTTAATAAACCTATTCCTTAATTCTGTATGCATTTTTTCGGGCAACTGCTTTCCGTTCACTGTAAAGGCTTTATCAGTAAGTAAAAAACTGGAAACATCCGACCGCGCCTTAATCATTTGCTTTCTGATCAAATACGCAAGTATATCCCTTATCACTTGTTTATTTTTTCCCAGGACGGTTAGCGTATCATTATTGTTATTATAAGCTTTGAGGATAACGGGCCAATTTGCAGGGTTTTTAATGATGGCCTTTACCAGTTCAGGGTGTTTGCTCAAATCGAGTGTTGTATCCCTACCTTCAGCTACAGAACGATAGACGATTTTTCCGTTTTTTACATTCTCTTTCACTTTAGCCATTACCTCCGGGTGTTTTTCAAGATCTACCGGTCCTGGATTTTTCATTGCGTCAGTCAGGGTAGCTGTTTGCGCATGCAGGTTTAAACTTAAGATACCTGCTGATATCATCATGATAGTGTGTTTGATTAACTTTTTCATCTTATTGGTATTTATGATGAGACAATCCATTTGCGGTTTACCCTTACTTGTATTGTAAACTTTAATTTTTTACCCTGCCCTGTTCATCGCTGGAAGCATCGTCATGGTGCTGGCGCAGATCTTTAATAGCTTTTCCGAACCGGTAAGTGAGACTGATGTTAAAGCCCCGGTCATCAAATGTGTTTTTATATGTCGCATTAGTTAACATAAGGTTGTTGAACGAGCCGGCGTAACGAAAGGTGTTAAGCGGGTCGGTGATGACCATGCGTGCTGAAAAGTTGTCCGATATCTTCTTCTGGAAGACCATATTGAAACGCCCGGCCCCATTTTGACTGTATTGAAAGTTATGCGATTGGGTTTGATAAAAACCGTTGATCTCCGCATTCCAGCCACCGCCTAACTTAAATTGCATGTTGCCCTGCACATATCCAACATTGCCATTTACGGTTAGCAGGTTATTGTTAACTACACCCTGTGATTGCTCAAATTTGAATTGCGCAAAGCCATTCAGTTCAAACCATTTAACAGGGTCGAAACGGCCGCTGACGGAAATTCCTTCATACTGCGCATAACCCAGGTTGTCGAAAGTACTGTATATAATTCCGTTCTCCAGTTGGTTTACTACTTGTATGTCCCCTGTAGTTTTGCAGTAAAATGCTTTGACGGTCAAATTATTTTTATAAATGTATGATAGCTCCAGATTTTGTGAGTATGATGGGCTGAGATAAGGGTTGCCAACATCATAATTGAATTTGTCTTCGGGAATAACAAACGGGTTGAGTGACTGGTAAACCGGGCGATTGATCCTTCGCCCATAATTAAACCCAAACTGGTTCACACCGGCAGAATCCAGTTTATATTGAAGATAAAGCGTTGGGAACAGGCTGGTATAATGGTTAGTAAATGACGAATCGCGCGCTATGGCGTTACCCAATTGGTCCCCTTTTGAATTGGTGTTCTCGACGCGTAGGCCCAACTCGGCCGAAAAACGTTCCCAGTCTTTACTGGCGTTGATATAGGCCGCATTAATATTCTCGTCGTACACAAAATGGTTAGTCTTGGTATAATCAGGTTCGGTAACGCCGTTTGCGGTATTGAAATAAGCCGCTGGGTTATCGGTATGGGTAAAACTGGTTTTGATGCCCGTTTCCAGCTTAAGGCCGCTCTTCAGTGGCTTGCTGTAATCAGTTTTAAAGGCGTAGATGTTGATGTCCGAGGGCGTTGCGCCCGCTTCCTGGCCTTGGTTTATCACCGTTTGATCAGGCAGAACTGTGTTGTTATTAAATAATTGATTATTGCTGATATTGAACCTGCTGTAGTCGAAATCCGCCGTCAGTTCGTGCCCGTTCTTATCAAATTGATGCCTGTAATTCAAATTGCCCCAAAGGTCCCTTAAGATACGTGGGTTATTAAAAAACTGGTTGACTACAGAATCTGGCTGCCCCGCCTGGTTGGCGAAACTGCTTATCGTTTGGCCCAGGTTGGTAAGCGGTCTGTGAACATCGCCCACAGTTATACCCCAGGTTGTTTTGTCGGTGGCATAATAATCCAGGCTTAATTGGGGCAGCAAAGTATAACCCTTGCCATGGGTAAAGTTACTTAACGCATAATAGGATTGCGGGCTGCCATCCGGGTTCAGGTATTCGCGGGTTTGATAATTGTTATTTGCATAGTTCTGCCGGTTATCATCGAAATTGCCTGCGAGGTTAAATTTGCCATGGCGGTAATCGAAATTAAACCTTTCTTCGGTTTTGTCGTATAGCCAGTGGCCGTACAGTTCCGTGATACTTCCATTAAACCCGTTTACAATATTTTTCTTCAGGCGGATATTAATAACGCCCCCATTGCCCGCTGCATCATACCTGGCAGTAGGGTTGGTCATAAGTTCAATTTGCTGGAGGGTGCCTGAGGACAACGATTGCAGGTAAGCAAGCAGATCATTCCCGGTCAGGTAGCTTTTTTTGTCGTCGATATAAACTGTTGCACCAGATTTACCTTCGAGATTAATGGACCCGGTTACCGGGTCGATCAGGATACCGGGTGATTTTTCCAATACATTGAGCGCGGAAATACCCTGGTTTGTGGCCAGGGCATCCACATTGATTACGGTACGGTCTATCTTATGTTCCACAAACGGCCTTTTTCCGCTGATGGTAACTTCTTTTAACCGGATGGTAGCCGCCTTTTGCAGAATGATCTGTCCAATATCAATAGGCGCGGCACCTTGGTTAATGGTTAGGGGGTTGCTGCGGTATTTTAAATAACCAACGTAGCTTATCCATATTCTATAAGTACCGGGTGCAGGGGGTTGCGTTACAAACCTGCCATCGTTTCCCGTTGAAGTGGTTTTAATGGGCAGCGAATCTACAGCCCTTACAAGTGTTACCGATGCTGCTACAACCGGTTTCCCGGCGGCGTCAACTGCTTGTCCCGAAATGATGTCCCCGTGCTGGGCTGTCGCTGCTAAAGAGCCAATAATTAATAAATAAAGCGTGATGATTTTCTTCATAAAAATAAAGCTTATTGCATTGAGACAATCCAACCCTGTTTTACCCTTAGCAAAAAAATTTTATTTGACCGGGAGGAATGAGGGCATTTGTTGAAGACGCTATTGGGCTTTTATCCAGTTGAGTTATTAATAGGATTACGCTTTAACAGCTAACTATAGCCAAAACAAAACATATCTGCTGATTGTATGTTATATATGCTGTCTTCTTTTAACAATCACTAATGCATATATTTACGAATTCACTTTTACCTTGATGCAATTAACAAACGAAGAGGACTTACATAATGTAGTTTTAAATGCGCCTATTGGTATTTGTATATTGGATGCAGCAACCCTTGTCAGCGAAATTGTTAATGATAAATTTTTAGAAGTGGCCGGCAAACCGTGCGATGCCATTGCAGGTAAATTTTATTGGGATTCTTTTGCAGAAGCGCGGCTTTATTATGAAGATGCGTTAAACGGCGTAGTAAAAAACGGTGTCCCCTATTATGCCGACGAAGTGGAACTTATGCTGGTGCGGCATGGGAAAGAGGAAATGATATTTGTTACTTTTGTTTATTCCCCCATTAAAGACAAAGAAGGAAAGGTAACAAAAGTAGCAGTGTGGGTGCTTGAAAACACAAAGCAGGTTGTTGAACGGCAAAAAATTAAAGCTGCGGAGCAACAGGCAAGGGAAAGCCTGAAGGCAATAAGAAATATGATTTTACAGGCGCCGGTTGCCATGTGCCTGCTAACCGGCCCAAACCATACGGTAGAGGTCGCCAACAAACTTATTATCGAGATATGGGGCAAAAAGAACCTAAATGTGATAGGCCTGCCCGTATTTGAGTTTCTGCCGGAAGCCGCGGGACAGGGGTTTAAACAACTACTGGACGATGTTTATAATACCGGCGAAGCTTTCCGTGCTAATGAACACCAGCTTGACCTTATACGTAATGGCCAACTTGAAACTTTATACCTCAATTTTACCTATGAGCCATACAAGGGGGCTAATGATATAATATCGGGCGTTTTTGTTGTGGCGACAGACGTAACGGAACAGGTTGTGTCGCGGCGGGAATTAGAAGAAAGTACGGCTGCGCTACAAGCGTTAAATGAAGAAATGGGAGCAACCAACGAGGAAATGGCAGCAACCAACGAGGAACTTGCCGCAGTAAACGAGGAAATGGCTACCTCAAATGAAGAGTTGATGCAAACCCAGGCAAACCTTGCCCGGAGTGAGAAACTTTTCAGGTCTATTGCCATAAATATACCAAACTCTGTAGTTATAGTGATCGATAAAGAACACAGGTATGTAACTGTTGAAGGCGACCTTATGACAAAATTGGGATATAACCGGCGGGATTACGAAGGCAAACACCCCACAGAGATAGGACAAACCGAGCGGTACCTGGCTTCGAAACATTTGTATGACCGGATGATGGCCGGCGAAAAGTTTTCGATAGAACGCAAGTCAGCAACGGGCGAAAATTTCATAGTGCATTTTGTACCGCTAAAAAATGAACATGATGATATTGAGACCGGATTGATTATGGCCATTGATATTACTGATATTAAACAGGCTGAGGAGAAAAGCGCCAAGCTGGCGGCAATCATTGATGGCTCGGACGATGCCATTATCAGCAAAACGCTGGAAAGTGTTATTACCAGCTGGAATGCATCGGCAGAAAGAATGTTTGGTTATACCGGAGATGAAATTATTGGTGAGACTATTTATAAACTAATACCACCCGACCGCCAGAACGAAGAACCCCTTATACTTTCACGTTTAAAAAATGGCGAACGCATGGAACACTTTGAAACGAAGCGGCTTACAAAGGATGGTAAACTTTTGGATGTCTCATTAACCATTTCACCTATTAAAGATTCCCAGGGCAATATCATCGGCTTATCTAAAATAGCGCGGGATATTACTGAAAGAAAACAGAATGAGACCAGGAAGAACGATTTCATAGGTATGGTGAGCCACGAGCTGAAAACACCGCTAACCTCGCTGAACGCAATTATCCAAGTGGCAAACGCCAAATTAAAAAATAGTAATGACGTATTTTTAGCGGGTGCCATGGAAAAAGCAACCGTGCAGTTAAAAAGGATGACGGCTATGATAAATGGTTTTTTAAATATTTCACGGCTTGAGGCTGGAAAGATACTTATAGAAAAACAGCCCATAGACCTGGGAGTGCTATTGAATGAGGTACTGGATGAAACAAGGTTAACTACAAATACCCATACTATCAACCTGTTAGGCACCCAACAGCTAATAGTGAATGCAGACCCTGACAGGATAAACTCGGTAGTTTCAAACCTCGTTAGCAATGCCGTTAAATATTCACCAAAGGGAAAACTTATAGAAATTGATTATCATCTTAGCGGGCAAAGTGTTGTAGTGAGTGTAAAAGATGAGGGGATGGGCATTAAACCAAAAGATATTGATAAGATTTTCGACCGTTATTACCGCGTAGAATCCAACCATACACGGCTTATCTCCGGCTTCGGCATAGGCTTATATTTAAGCTCAGAGATCGTTGACCGGCATGGTGGAAAAATATGGGCTGAAAGCGAGAGCGGAAAAGGATCTACCTTCTATTTTTCGTTACCCCTTGCCTGATAGTGCAAGTCGAAAGTCAGAAGCCGGATTTGTTTTCGTTTCTTGCATTATTTTAGAAGCAACAACAGCGAGATAAATAATAAAAAGAGATCAGCATTGCTATAATTTAACCGCAGGATACGTAATGCTTTTGAAATCTGGTTTTTCACTGTTTGCTGGGAGAGGTTTGTTTTGCTTGCAATGTCGCGCGTGGTTTGGTGTTGAAAACGGCTTAAGATAAATATCTCCCTCATTTTTTCGGGCAGGTTATTCACGGCTATTTCAATTTCTTCCAGCTTTTTTTTGTTATCGATCCTGTCGGTTATGGTAGAAGGGTCAACAACGATATATTCCGCCAATTCGGCCAGGTATTTTTGATATTTTACATCCCTGCGGTATATATCAATAATTTTATAGCGGGCGGCCTGGTACAGGTATGCTTTTATTGAAATGTCTATTTTTAGTTCATCCCGTTTTTCCCAAACGGTAACAAACATATCCTGCAACACATCGTTACAAAGCTCGGGGTCTTTTAGTTTATGCAGCAAATAAATATACAGTGGCTTGCTGTAATTAAGGTATATAGCATTAAACGCCGAAATATTATTTTGTTTCAGGCCATCCAGCAGATCTTTATCACAACAGTCAGTTAGCATTACCAAATCCAGGGTATATGGCACTAAAGGTAAAGATTTTATAATAGTATTTTAACAAAAACTCTTTCAAAAAAAAGTCATTTTCTGTTTTAGGCTTAGTGTATTTGATACAATCTAACCTTAATCAAAGGCTTGTTTTCATACATTAAATACCTAATCCCTATCCCGGCTCAGTTTGGTAATAGCCAATGGGTTTTCCTCAAGCTCCAGTGTTTCCCTACGATGTTTTACGATGTGGATTGCGGTAAATATGGCTTCGCGGAATGATACTTCGGATGCCTGATTTTTGCCCGCAATATCATAGGCCGTGCCATGATCGGGCGAGGTACGCACAAAGTTCAGCCCTGCCGTAAAATTAACACCCGATTCAAAGGCTATTTGTTTAAAGGGTATCAGGCCCTGGTCGTGGTACATGGCCAGTACGGCATCAAACTGTAAATAAGTGCCGTTGGCAAAAAAGCCATCGGCAGGGTAAGGCCCGAAGGCAAGTATGTTGTTGTTCCTTGCTTCCTCAATGGCCGGGATAATAACTTTTTGCTCCTCATCGCCGATAAGGCCGTTATCACTTGCATGGGGGTTTAAGCCCAGTACGGCAATTTTTGGTTTACGTATCCAAAAGTCGTTACGCAGGCTGCCGTCCATCAGCTTCAATTTGGCCACAATTTTTTCTACGGTGATACTTTCAGCAACTTTTGCCAAAGGTATATGGCCGGTTACCACGCCAACCCTTAGTGTATCGCTCACCAAAAACATTAATGATTCTCCTGCGCCGCCACGCTCCTGTAAATATTCCGTATGGCCGGGAAAATTGAAGTTTTCGTTTTGTATAGTATCTTTATTTATAGGGGCAGTGACAAGCGCATCGATATCTCCGTTGATAAGGTCTTTAGTAGCCCTTTCCAGCGAAATAAATGAATATTTACCTACATCAGCATTAATAACGCCCGGCTCAATCTTTACATCCTCTTCCCAGCAGTTGATCATGTTTGGCTTGCGCTGGTCTTTCCGGCCTGCAACCTCCGATGGATGGTTGATCACAAAAAAATTCAAGTCTTCAACCTCCGTTGTACGGCGGTAAAATGATGCAACTTTTGTATGTCCGTAAACAATTGGCGTACAATATTCATATATTCGGCTATCGGCCAGTGTTTTAATAATTATTTCTAATCCTATGCCATTTACATCGCCTATGCTGATACCTATTTTTATTTTCTCGCCCATTTTGTTTATGATTTCACCGATGAGGTTATGATTTCACCGATTTTGTTTTTTGTGATTTCACCGATTTTAGGATGATTTCACAGGTATTTAAATTCAAACGGATTGAAGCTAACAAGACCTTTCGCCTTTTACCTTTCAGCTTTTACCTTCCCCTCAATCATGCAAATAAAAGATTTTAAGCTTATACTTCATGATTAAAGAACAAATATGTATAATTTGCCCCGATATTTAAGGAATAATGACAGTAGTAAGAGCAAAAAAGCACCTGGGACAGCATTTCCTTACTGATAAAAACATCGCTGCCAAAATTGTGGAAAGCCTTAAGCCGGCTGGCAAGTACAGCAACGTGCTTGAAGTTGGACCCGGAATGGGCATCCTTTCCGACTTTTTATTGCAAAAAACCGAATATCAAACATCTTTGATCGATATCGATACAGAATCGTACCTGTACCTTCAAAAAAAATACCCGCAATTGGGCAGCCGCCTTATTAATGCTGACTTTTTGGAGATGGATTTTGCCGCCTATTTCACCGGCCCGATGGGTATAATAGGTAATTTCCCATATAATATATCATCGCAAATACTGTTCAAAGTACTCGACAACCGGCAGCAGGTAGTTGAAGTAGTTGGTATGTTTCAAAAAGAAGTTGCCGAACGCTGCGTTACTAAACCCGGAAGTAAGGAATACGGCATTCTCAGCGTTTTTTTGCAGGCTTATTATAAAGTTGAGTACCTGTTTACCGTTAAAGCAGGTGTATTTAACCCGCCGCCAAAAGTACTGTCAGCAGTGATCCGTTTAACCCGTAACGAACAGGAACAATTAAATTGCGATGAAAAGTTATTCTGGCAGGTGGTAAAAGCTGGGTTTAACCAGCGAAGGAAAACGTTACGAAATGCCTTGTCGTCACTCATCAACAAAGAAAAAATGACGGATGAACAATTGCTTGATCAAAGGGCAGAACGGTTGAGTGTGGGTGATTTTGTGAAGCTGACCAATATGGTGACTGCTAACCGATAGGGCCAGGAAACAAAACCGGCTACTTTTCGCTTAAAAATCATAAATTCGTTATTTATAGACCGCCAATCCTGATGTTTAAAAACATACTGCTTACTACCCGCCGCACATTAACAAAAAACAAAGTTTATTCGCTGGTGAATATTACCGGTTTTACCCTGGGTATCACCGCTTATATTTTGATAACAGCCTATGTTAATTTTGAAAAAAGCTTTGACCATATAACCAGCGCCCCCGATAACACTTACCGTGTAGAAAGTAGTTTTTACAGGGGAAATGAACTGACCGACAGCTGGCCAACCAGCACCAACGGGTATGCCACTGCAATGAAAGCGAACTTTCCGGAGATCACATCAATTGTACGCATCAACTGGAATAACTCGGATAGGGTAGTTCGTTATAAAAATATCAAATACCGCGAAGAGCATGTTTGCTTTGCCGATACCAACTTTTTTTCTTTCTTCAATTACCCGCTTATAAAAGGCGATGCTAAAACTGTATTGAAAGAACCTAATACCATTGTGATATCGCAACAGGCATCACAAAAATATTTTGGGCATGCAGACCCTATCGGCAAGATCATGGAGGTACGGACACGGGGCGATAGTTATCAGTGCATGGTTACCGGCGTATTTAAAAATATCCCGAAAAACTCTACAATGCAATTCAATTTCCTGGTATCATGGGCAACAACGCCATTGTTTTTAAGGGATTTTTGGTACATACACGAAAGTTATACATTTTTAAAGCTTAAACCAGGCACCAACATACATGCTGTTGAGGCCAAATTTCCGGCTTTGGCCGAACGTTACAAAACAGGCCAGTCGTTAAAGGACTTAAAGTGGGCCATTACCCTTGTGCCGTTAACGGATATACACCTCAACCCGGCAAAACAATATGAAATTGAAGTAAAGGGGAACCGGACCGCCGTAAAATTTCTGAATGTGATAGCCTATATCATTTTGCTGATAGCCTGCATAAATTACATCAACCTTTCAACCGCAAAAACAATTGACAGGTCGCGCGAGGTGGGGATACGGAAGGTAAATGGTGCAAGCACAATGCAACTACTGCTTCAATTCCTGGTTGAGTCCTTTGTAATTATAGGTATTTCATTATTACTGAGTGGTGTTTTTGTTATCCTTGCCGCAAATGTGCTGCCCCAGTTACTTAATGACAAGATGTCGTTCGGTTTATTGTTCAATGCCTCGTTAGGTTTGCAAATATTGCTGGCTTTCGTGGCCAGTGTCCTTTTTTCATGCGTATATCCCGCCATGCTCCTTCACGGGTTAAAACCGGTAAGCGTTTTAAAAGGGCAGTACAATTTCTCAAAAAAAGGCGTTTTGCTGCGAAAAGGGTTGGTAGCCTTTCAGTTTGCAACCTCTATACTACTTGTAGCGGGTACGCTTGCTGTTTACCGGCAGCTCGTTTATATGAGCAAACAGCAATTGGGCGTAAACACCGGGCAAACAATTGTAATAAAAGCGCCGGTGAGTACCGCCAATTATGCGCAAAAGCTGTCAACTTTTAAACAAATACTACAAAGCATCCCAGGTGTAAACGGTGTTACAGCATCAGGCGCGGTACCGGGTAAGGAAGTGGCTGAGTTTTTAGCTAACCGCAGGTATGGCGCTCCAAAAAGCGAAGAGCGCACCTATGAAATGTTAAAGGTTGACCATGACTTTATAAAAAACTATAACTTACAGGTAGTTGCCGGCAGGAGTTTCGATAAGGGCCGCGCAGCCGATTCAACCGGGCTTGTTTTAAACGAGGCGGCCGTGAAACAATTGGGCTTTGCATCGAATGAAGATGCAGTAGGTAAGCAAGTATGGATTGAGACTAAGGAGACAAAGCCCGACCTGGTGATTGGTGTAATAAAAGATTATCACCAGCGGTCACTTCAGCTAAATTATACCCCTGTAATACTATTTATGGACCCGCGGTTTGGCTGGGTGCCGGTTAACTATTTCTCGGTTAAGTTTAGCGGTGAGAACCCTGACCGTATCCTTGCGGGGATTAAAGCCACCTGGGCAGGCTATTTTCCCGAGTCATCGCTGGATTGGTTTTTCCTGGATGATTTTTATAACCGGCAATACCAGCAGGACCAGCGATTTGGCAAGTTGTTTATGCTTTTTTCGTGCCTTGCCATAATAATTGCCTGCATGGGCCTATTTGGATTGACGGCTTATTCAACTTCGCGGCGCGTTAAGGAAATTGGGGTACGTAAAGTGCTGGGTGCATCTGTGGGTAGTATTATCCAGATGTTAACCATGGATGCGGTGAAACTGGTGCTATTCTCGAGTCTCGTGGCGTTACCATTGTCTTTTTTGTTCGTTAAAGAGTGGCTTCACGGCTATGCATTCAGGACGTCGCTTACCTGGTGGCAGTTTGCTGTGCCTGTTGTTGTTTTATTAGTTATTTCGGTGGCTACAATTGCCGGTATCACTTTTAGGGCAGCGGTTGTTAACCCGGTAAATTCCATTCGTGATGAATAGAAATTATTTAAATCGCACCGTAATTATCCTTCTAAGTACTTTGTTAGGTATTTACAATGGTTTTTCGCAAACCAAACCATTGCCGTCAAAAGGCATCATATCAACAAAAATTATCGCATTAAAGTACGAGAGTCAAATCGATACGCTGAAAATCCCCGTAGTGTCTGATAAATACCCGGCGCTAAAAAAGGCACTTTCCGAGAAAAATATATTTGATGGCGATGACTTAGCTGCTGTTATAAAAAACTACAAATCATGCGGTTGCGGCACAACAGGCTTGAGTTACGAGGTAACCTATGTAAGCAAAGATATTATATCCATAATATTTTATTACCAAACCATGGGCGCCTATCCTGACGATTATCAGAAATATCTCACTTTTAATATCAATAAAGGCGAAATATACCCTATCTCAAGTGAAGTAAATTCAAAAGGCTTAACCTGGCTGCTTGCCGGTTATAAAACCGAACTCCGCAAAAGGATACTTCAATTAAAGGAAGATAATACCGCTGATAACGCCGATGCTTATACCGAACTGAACACCACCATAGACAGCCTTACAAGTGACGAACTATTTAAGAATTGCGTTTTTAAAAAGGAGGGCATCGTGCTTACGATAGAAAAAATACTACCGCATGTGATGCAGGATACTGAACCGGAGCGGGATTGGCTTGTACCTTACAGCAAATTGAAAATTTACAAGGCGCCGGGCGCAATTGTATTAAACGGGCGTAAGTAGGAAACTGAGGTTTAATTAACTCACTTCAATAATTATCGTATCAGTCAACGGGTACATTTTCTTTACAGATCCGGCCATCCGTTTAATGAAAATATAATTGGCCGCGCCGCCAATTGCAGCGCCCACTACCGGTACCAACCTTTCTGCTGTACGGGTACCTAACAGCATCAGCAATTTTTCGGCTATGCCCTCCATCACGGTTTTGGATAGTGTTACACCGGCTTCCACTTTCAGCGAGGTTGCTATCAGCGACATAAATTCTTCAAAACCAATTTCATAACTGCCCTTGTTATAATACATAATAGCCATAGTTACCCTGAACTGCTGGGTCACCAGGTTCGCAAAATCAAACGGGATGCCCGCTATCATGGTAAACATGCCGCCGCTGCCCGATATTACGCCAGAACCTGCTGCCAGGTAAGCACATTGTTCAATAAATTTATCAAGGCCCATTTTATCAACGCCTTTTTTTATATTAAGCTGGTTGATATGCTCAAATATCTGTTTAAACCCCTCGTGGGCCATTTTTTGGGCTTGCAGTTTAATATCTGTGCGGAGTTTTTTAAATTTAATGAGTTTCATAACGGGCAGATTAAATATAGTTAACGGAAAAATGCCGCCGGTTTATATAAGTGCTATTATTGTGCCAGTATGTAAAGCCTGCCAAAATTGACAATAAAAGAGTTGTTAACTAAGCCTTGCATATAATACATTTGTACCCTTATAAAATATAAAATTTGAAAAACAATATCCTCATCGTTGATGACATACACCCTGTTTTTATGGAACGGGCCGAAGCTATGGGCTATCATTGCGATTACCAGCCAACTATTAAACCCACTGAAGCATTGCAAATTATTGGCAATTACGAAGGCCTGGTGATGCGCTCAAAATTTAAATTAAACCGTGAATATATCGACGCCGGCAAAAACCTACGCTTTGTTTGCCGGGCTGGCGCAGGCATGGATAATATTGACGAGGCCTACGCCGAAGAAAAAGGCATTGCCCTGATAAACGCCCCGGAAGGAAATATGGATGCCGTAGGTGAGCACGCTGTCGGCCTGTTGCTTTCGTTGATGAATAACGTTAACGTAGCCGATGCGCAGATCCGCGCCGGCAGCTGGCAGCGCGAAGCAAACCGTGGCTACGAGTTGAAAGGCAAAACCGTTGGCATCATTGGTTATGGCTTTATGGGCCGCAGTTTCGCAAAAAAATTATCCGGGTTTGAAGTAAATGTTATCGCTTATGATAAATATAAAACCGGCTTTAGCGATGCATATGCCCGCGAGGTAAGCATGGAAGAAATTGTTAAGCACAGCGATGTGTTAAGCCTCCACATACCACTAACACCAGAAACTAATGGGATGGTAAATGAAGAATACCTGTTCCATTTTAAGAAGCCTATTTTCCTTATCAATACAGCACGTGGCAAAGCGGTGCAAACAAGGGCAGTTTTAAATGCCATTAAACAAGGTAAAATTTTAGGCGCCGGACTGGATGTACTGGAATCAGAGAAATTTCCGGCCCTGGCCGAACAGGAATGGTTTGATGAACTTCGCCAATCAGGCAAAATAATATTAACCCCCCACGTTGCCGGCTGGACATTTGATTCGTACCGGAAAATAAGCGAGGTAATGGTCGCGAAGCTTGCTTCGCAGTTCATAGTCCATGGTTGATAGTTCATGGTCGGAAGCCAATGGGAGTTTATCGCCGAACAAATTCTGCTATGGTCTATGAACTATGAGCCATGAACTAACAAAACATTATCAATCAACCGTGTTTTGCCAACTTTGGCAGCTACCAGGGCTACAATGCTGTTGGCGTCTTTTGTGGCTTGGTGCAACGTATCTCCATCGGCAATTTCAAAGTAATCAAGCTCAAGGCCAGGCTCGTCGTTGATCATATGTTCAGCCTGTGTTTTTAGCTGGGGCAAACTATTTCTGTCGAAGTTATTTTTTATCCAATTCAATGTTTTCGATAAGATGAGGGCATGCTGCCGGTCTTCGGCGGTAAGATGGATATTTCGTGAGCTCATGGCCAATCCATCGGTCTCGCGCATAATCGGGCACATTACCAATTTAACAGGCATATTTAATGATTCAACCATTTTACTGATGATCAAAAATTGCTGGTAATCTTTCTGACCGAAGAAAGCAACATCGGGTTTTACGATATTAAACAGTTTATATACCACCTGGGTTACGCCCTGGTAGTGCCCGGGCCTGAATTTTCCTTCGAGCAGGCGCTCCAGTTCGCCAATGTTTAAATGCCATTGTTCATTACCATCATAAATTTCGCTAACCGGCGGATTAAAAAGAACATCGCACTTAACCCCTTCCAGCAATTTAATATCAGCCTCTATTGTACGGGGATATTTTTCGAGGTCTTTGGGGTCGTTAAACTGGCTGGGATTTACAAAAATGCTGCATACAACTTCATCGCTGTTTTGCTGTGCCTGCCGTATTAATGAAAGATGCCCCTGGTGCAGGGCGCCCAAAGTTGGTACAAAGCCGATGGTTTTGCCCGAAGCCCTGCTTTGCTCCAAATATTGGTTAAGGGCTTGCTTAGTGGTGAATATATTCAATTGCGTTTAATTACAAAATTTGGCAAAGGTGTGTAATTGAATAAAAATTACCAAACTTACTTGCATAATTGGTTGCCAGTTTATATAATAATGCTTATATTTGCAAACTCAAATTTTTTTGACTTCTTATACTTAATTTAATACTGATATAGTGATGGGTAAATCTAAGCTTTTGTTTATAACTCACGAAATGTCCCCTTTCCTTGAACTCACAAAAATTTCTGAAATCACACGCCAGCTTCCGCAGGCTATGCAGGAAAAAGGTTACGAAATCCGTATCCTTATGCCGCGTTTTGGGAATATTAATGAGCGCAGGAACCGTTTACATGAGGTGATACGTTTATCGGGAATGAATATCATCATTAACGATAACGACAATCCATTGATCATAAAAGTCGCATCTATACCAGCGGCCCGTATGCAGGTTTATTTCCTGGATAATGAAGAATATTTTCAGCGTAAACAGGTTTTCACAGATAAGGAAGGCAAGTTTTACGCGGACAATGATGAGCGCATGATCTTTTTCTGTAAAGGCGCTTTGGAAACCGTAAAAAAATTAGGATGGGCCCCCGATGTAATTCATTGCCATGGATGGATGAGCGCATTGGTGCCGGCGTACTTAAAAACCACGTACAAAGATGATCCTACCTTTAAAAACTCAAAAATAGTTTACTCTATTTATGATAATGATTTTAGCGGAGAGCTGGATCCTGATTTCGCCCAAAAATCAATCATGGGCGATATGTCCGAAAAACATACGGAGGTTTATAAACCAGGCTCAAATTCTTCCCTGTACGCAGGGGCTATTCATTACAGCGATGGAATAGTTTTGGCCAGTGAAAACATTGATGAAGAAGTGTTAAATAATGTTAAAAACAGCAATAAATCGGTTTTAGAGTTCGATTCCACTTCAGATTTCGAAAATTATTACAATTTTTACGACGAAATTGCCAATGAGGAATTGGCACATGTTGTATAAGCTTTGAGATCATATATGAAATTTTTCCGCTTAGACTTATTGACCCTGTTAATAAGTCTTTTTATTTTGAATAGTTGTAAAAATCAGGATGCTGTTGGATTGGGGTCAAATGGCCCAGGCCAGATAAACGGCGCCCTGGTTGATACGTCAACAATAATTGTAAATACGGTTCTTGAAGATTCGGTGGTCACTTACAGCAGTGGGGGTGCGCTTCCTAAAAACCCGCTTGCTTATTTTACCGATCCGATATTTGGGGTTACTGTGTCAAATTTAGCTACCGACATTAGTTTACCAGGCAGTGCTGCTTATACACTCCCAAGTGGCGTTATAAGTATCGATTCGGCCCTGTTAGTACTAAAATTGGCAGATGGCTTTTATGGGGACTCACTGACCTCAAACTATACAGTTAATGTTTACCAGTTGCAGAGTAAATTCAATAGCAGCACAAATTATTATAACACAGCTAATTTCGGCACCTATACTTCATCGCCGCTAATTGGCTCACGTTCATTTAATGGTGTAAAGCCCAAAGATTCAATCAGTATATTTGATATTGTAACAGGTGCACCGGATACGCTGATGAAAGTGCCGCCGCAATTACGGATACCTATTAATCCAAGCTTTATAACAACCAACCTTTTGAACGCCAGCAGTACCACGCTTAGTTCAAATGCTATTTTTCAAAATATTGTTAAAGGCCTGTACATAACCCTCGACCAGAAAAAAACAACAGGCCCGGGCGGAGCTTTTATGATATCGCCATCAGACTCAATAGCCGTGTATTACAAAGCAAACAATGGCGGTATTATTGACACCGCAGTAATATATCTGCCTGTATCAAATTTCGCAGCCTCAATACAGCATAATTATACCGCAATAATAAATACTGAACTCAATAATACAACTTCCTCAAGAAACCTATTTTATTTACAGGGGCTTGGAGGGTTAAGAGCTAAAGTAAGCTTCCCTAATTTCCTGGCAAACCTAAGGGCTGGCTTATTAAAAAAGGATAGCGATATAGTTATAAACCGCGCCGAATTAGTAATTACGCCAAACATTGGATATAGTTCGCCATACATCCCGGCAACGGATAAGCCATATTCGCCAATACCTAAATTAACTATGTACCGGCTGGATATTGCACACCAGCGGGCACAGATTGAAGATGCAAGTTCCGGAGACCCGCGCGCTTTTGGCGTAGGCTCGTTCGGAGGCTATTATTACCCTCCCGGTAAACAATACCATTTTCTTTTAACAGCTTATTTGCAAGATCAATTGCTTAATAAAACAGTGGATTATGGCACTTATATAGCCCCTATTGATACAACCAATACAACCTCGGTTGACATAGCCGCAACGCCACAGATAGCTGCCCGCACGGTTGCGGTTGGTACAAATAAGACCGCGCCATTATCACAATATCAGATAAGGCTAAATGTAATCTATACCAGGGTATCCCTTAAATAGAGATAGCGATTAAAGGTTAGAGACTGCTTTCATAAAACGCACGCTCTAACCTTTAATATTTGGTCAATAACCCTCCCCTAAAAAATTTAAACTATTGATTAGCTGTGGATTGTATCCGGGATATTTATTATTCAGGGGTAGCTTGCTTATTATTAAAAAAAATATTCAAAATTCAATCAGCCTGACTAATATCTTTTACTTTTGTTGAAATAACATTTAATATTCTATCTATGTGCGGAATTGTTGGTTATATAGGTTTCAGGGATGCTTACCCCATAATTATTAAAGGTCTGCACCGTTTGGAGTATCGCGGCTACGATAGCGCTGGTATTTCATTGTTCGACAACGAACTAAAGGTTTATAAAAAAGCCGGAAAAGTTAGTGACCTTGAAGACTTTGTTAAAGGGATTGACTTAAAAGGGTCCATTGGTATGGGGCATACCAGGTGGGCTACCCATGGCGCACCAAGCGACCGTAACTCACATCCCCATTCATCCGGTGACCGTAAGCTCACTATTATTCATAACGGGATAATAGAAAATTACAGCGTTATAAAGGAGGCCCTATTAGCTAAGGGCCATATCTTTAAAAGCGATACCGATACTGAAGTTTTGATCCACCTTGTTGAGGACATACAAGATGAAACGGGTTTAGACCTTCGTGAAGCCGTAAGGGTGGCTTTAAACAAGGTTATAGGTGCATATGCTATTGTAATAATGAGCGCCGATGAGCCAGACCTGCTGATTGCCGCCCGTAAAGGCAGCCCGATGGTAATTGGCGTAGGCAAAGGCGAGTACTTTATCGCCTCGGATGCTACACCGATAGTGGAGTACACTAAAAATGTGATCTACTTAAACGACAATGAGATTGCCTATGTACGCCGCGAAGACCTGCTGATAAAAAATATCGATAATACAGTTCAAACGCCATATATACAGGAGCTTGACCTGAAACTCGAGCTGCTTGAAAAGGGCGGTTTTGACCACTTTATGCTAAAGGAGATATACGAGCAACCAAGATCTATACGTGATTGTATGCGCGGCCGCATATATCCGCAGCAGGGCAAAGTTCAATTAGGGGGAATAAAAGAATATACCGAAAAACTTAAAAACATCGACCGTATTATTATCGTTGCCTGTGGCACATCATGGCATGCCGGCCTTGTTGGCGAATACCTTATAGAAGAATACGCCCGTGTGCCAGTTGAAGTGGAATATGCCTCTGAATTCAGGTATCGTAATCCTATTATTACCGAAAAAGATTTAGTTATTGCTATTTCCCAATCGGGCGAAACTGCCGACACTATGGCAGCCATTGAGCTTGCTAAGGAAAAAGGGGCTACCATTTTTGGGATCTGCAATGTAGTTGGCGCCTCAATTCCGCGTACTACACATGCGGGCGTTTATACGCATGCGGGGCCGGAAATCGGCGTAGCCTCAACCAAGGCATTTACAGCCCAGGTTAGTGTTTTAACTTTGATGGCTTTTTATATCGCGCAGCAAAGAGGTACCATAACACGAAGCAAACTGATTGAGTACCTGACTGAACTTAACGGGATACCTGAATTGGTTGAAAGGGCGTTGCGGTCCAATGAGCATATTAAAGAAATTGCCGCGAAATTTAAGGATTCAACAAACTGCCTGTTCCTGGGCAGGGGAAGCTCGTTCCCGGTTGCGCTGGAAGGCGCATTAAAGCTCAAGGAGATATCCTACATACACGCTGAAGGTTATCCTGCTGCCGAAATGAAACATGGCCCTATCGCTTTAATAGACGATGACATGCCTGTAGTTTTTATCGCAACTAAAAATTCATCTTACGAAAAGGTGGTTAGTAACATACAGGAAGTAAAAGCCCGTAAAGGCCACGTTATAGCCATAGTTACCGAAGGCGATACCGAAGTAAAAAAGATGGCCGACTATGTAATTGAGATACCTGAAACCGATGAAGCCTTTGTACCATTAGTAGCCACAATCCCGTTGCAGCTGCTGGCTTACCATATAGCTGTAATGCGCGGTTGTAACGTTGACCAGCCGCGTAATTTAGCAAAATCGGTAACGGTGGAGTAGTTAATGGCTTATGGATCATAGCTCATAGCAACTTCAATTATAAAGGTTGAAATCCATACCAAGTTAATTAAAGCAAAATAGCCGATATTTCTTCAAAAAGAATACCGGCTATTTACTTTTAACTTATTACTATGAACTATGAGCCATCAACTATGAACAATCATCGACTTCATCGCTTCATTCAAATCAAGCTGCAGGCCTTTGGCAACTGCCATTCCGAGGCCAATATCAGCCCTAAACCAGTGGCAAAGCTGCCTGTTTATAATAAGCTCGCGTTTTGGCCCGTTTATGCCACTCATGGAGTGGGTTATATTTTTTACAAGGTTATGTTTAGCGTCTTCGCTCATTAAGCGATATAAATCACCTGGCTGCGTATAGTGGTCGTTTTCACCTTCAGCATTGCGGTCGTACCAGTCAGCTACGCTTGTTCCCAAGTCCCATGCTGGCTCTTTATAGTGTTCATCAGCCACAATATCATCAAAGCTGTTAGGGTAATAATTAGGGCCCGATCCTCCATTACCATCAACACGCATGTAGCCATCACGTTCGTAATTATTCACAGCAAACGGGCACCTGTTTACTGGTATCTGCTCGTAGTTACCGCCCAATCGGTGGCGGTGCGCATCAGGGTACGAAAGTAAGCGCCCCTGCAACATCTTATCAGGCGAATATCCAATCCCATCCACCACATGCGCCGGCGCAAAAGCTGATTGCTCCACATGGGCAAAATAATTATCCGGGTTTTTATTTAATTCGAGAACGCCAACATCTATCAATGGGAAATCAGCGTGTGGCCATACTTTGGTAAGATCAAATGGGTTCCACCTGTAGGTTTTGGCTTCTCCTTCAGTCATTACCTGTATTTTAACGTCCCATTGCGGATACTCTCCGTTATCAATATGGGTTAGCAGGTCGTGCTGGGCAAAATCGGGATTTTTACCCCGCATTTCGCTTGCTTCTTCATCGGTAAAATTTTTAATGCCTTGTTTGGTTTTAAAATGGAATTTAACCCAATGCCTTTCGTTATTTGCATTGATCATTGAAAAAGTATGGCTTCCAAAACCATCCATGTGCCTGTAGCCATACGGTGTGCCGCGATCAGACATCAAAATGGTTACCTGGTGTAAACTTTCGGGGTTTAAAGACCAAAAATCCCACATCATTGTGGCGCTTTTACAATTGGTATAAGGGTCGCGTTTTTGGGTATGGATAAAATCACTGAATTTTTTAGGATCTTTTATAAAAAACACCGGCGTGTTATTGCCTACCAGGTCCCAGTTGCCTTCTTCGGTATAAAACTTTAGCGCAAAGCCGCGTGGGTCGCGCTCAGTATCGGCTGAACCTTTTTCTCCGCCAACAGTCGAAAAACGCAGAAAAGTCTTTGTCTCCTTGCCAATAGTATTAAAAAGCTTTGCGCGGGTATATTTCGATATATCGTGGGTAACTGTAAAAGTTCCATAAGCACCTGATCCTTTAGCATGTACCACCCTTTCGGGGATGCGCTCACGGTTAAAATGAGCCATTTTCTCGTGCAGGATGAAATCCTGCAGTAATATCGGGCCGCGGGGCCCTACGGTCATAGAGTTTTCATGTTCAGCGTACGGTATGCCCGATGCCGTAGTCAGCTTCTTTTTATTGGTTTCCATTAGCGTAGTTTTAGTATAGCTCAAAATTCAAGATAAAAATCCAATAGAAAAAATCAATAATTACTATATTTGAATAGAGAAAAACTATAAAGGACGAGAGCCAAGAGTCAAGAAGCAAGATAGGAAGGGGAAGCCAATTTGTTTATTCTTGTTCTGATCAAAAACCACCATTAATTTTTTTGTCTTGGTTCTTGACTCTTGGTTCTTGATTCTCTCTATAATCCTAAAAATATGACCATTACCCAGCTTGAATACATTGTAGCCGTTGATACTTACCGGAGTTTTGTGGCAGCAGCCGAAAAATGCTTTGTTACTCAGCCAACCCTTAGCATGCAGGTGCAGAAACTCGAGGATACGCTCGGCGTTAAGCTGTTCGACCGCAGCAAACAACCTGTAACCCCTACAGAAATAGGCATCGAGATAATTACCCAGGCCAGGATATTGCTTGGCGAAAGCGAAAAGATAAAAGAGATCATCACCGACAGGAAAAAGGACCTATCGGGTGAGTTGAAAGTAGGCATCATCCCAACAGTAGCGCCGTACATCCTACCCAAAATATTGCATGGCTTTATTGAAAAATACCCGCAGGTAAAGCTGATTGTATCCGAACAAACCACCGAACAGATCATCCAGCAGTTAAAATTAGGCATGATAGATTGCGGCATACTTTCGACCCCGCTTCATGAAAGCAGCCTGATAGAGCTACCTGTTTTTTATGAAAACTTTGTGGCCTATGTATCTAAAAACAGCAAGCTCTCGAAAAAGAAGAGCATCAGTCCCGAAGATATCGATATGGAAGAGATATGGATATTGAACGAGGGCCATTGCATGCGGGAACAGGTTTTAAATATCTGCCAGCGTCGGAAATCAACCCAGGGTTTTAAACATTTTGAGTACAATACAGGCAGCGTGGAAACCTTAAAGCGCATGGTCGACCAAAATAATGGCGCCACCATTTTACCCGAACTGGCGCTATCAGAACTGAGCGACAAACAATTAGATAAAGTGCGGTATTTTAAATCGCCCGAGCCGGCCCGCGAAGTGAGTATTGTTATACAACGTAATTTTTTAAAACGCCGGATGATAGAAGCACTTAAAAATGAGATACTTGAATTTTTACCAAAACGAATGAAACATCGAAAGAAAAAAGATGTGATGGATATTTAATTAAAGGCTTTGCCCTCTTTTTTTATTGTTATCCTGACAAATAAAAAACCCTATATACAAGCAAAGCCCCTGATGGGCAGGGGCCTTTGCTAACCAATTATAAACCTAAATTATGAGAAGAGCTGTAGGAGAAGGAGTCGAACCTTCACGAAGTGGTTATTCTTATTGCTAAGAGTTTCCCATGATCTTCGCCACCGCGACAAGGAGGTGTGTCTGCCTAAAATTTCACCATCCTACATTTCTGTTTAAGTCTTAAGTCCTTAGCCTAAAGTCCAAAGTCGCATTTGACTTAAGACTTTTGACTTGAGACTTTCGACTCAAAGCTGTTGGGGAAGGAGTCGAACCTTCACAGAGTGGTTAGCCCGCTTCGGGTTTCCCAGTTTCTCCGCCACCGCGACAAGGAGGTGTGTCTGCCTAAAATTTCACCACCCAACAATGTTTTTTTATTTAAAAGAACGTTCAGCTTTTGTCATTCGCTTGATACAAATCTAACAGGACTATGCATTTGTTGCAAATATTTCAATAGAATATTTGTATTTTTATCAGATTTTAATTAATCTTGTATATAAATAAAATATTTCGAAAATATGTCCCACAGAAAAGCTCAAAATTTAGAAATTGATAATCTCGATATACAGATTTTATCGATATTAATGAAAAATGCGACCACTCCGTACACCGAGATTGCTAAAGAGTTGATAGTTTCCGGCGGAACTATCCATGTGAGGATGAAAAAGTTGGAAGAGATGGGTGTTATAAAAGGTGCCAGTTTAGAGGTAGATCCGCAGAAATTAGGGTATGATATCACCGCATTCCTGGGTATATTTCTCGAAAAAGGCTCTCAATACAACGAAGCGGTTAAGCAATTAAAAACGGTAAAAGAGATAGTCGAGCTGCATTATACCACGGGCAGTTACAGCATTTTTGCCAAAATTGTATGCCATGACACCACCCATTTACGCGAAGTATTGAATGAGCAGATACAAGGCGTAAAAGGTATTCAACGCACAGAAACCTTTATCTCATTAGAAGAAAGCATAAGGAGGCAGATCACTTTGGAATAAAAATTTACGCGAATTTTAAACTTACGAAGTTTTGAAAACTTCGTAAGTTTTTACCATCATCTACCTAAACTTATCTTTCAATGCCGCCAATTTTATTTGCAAATCACTTTCTGCTTGGGGTTCAGGCTTTTTGATAAACGCCGGCTTTTGAACAGGCCTTTGCGTATTGTTTACCTGCGGCCTTCTTTCCCTTTCAGCTGGCTTTGGTTCATTTTCCTTCATTGATAGTGCAATCCGTTTGCGGTCAATGTCAACATCCGTTACCGTTACTTCAACCTTTTGGGCTACTTTGAGTACCTCGTTTGCATCTTTAATAAAACGGTTGGTGATCTGGCTTAAGTGTACCAGCCCATCCTGGTGAACACCGATATCTACAAAAGCCCCAAAATTGGTGATGTTGGTTACGATGCCGGGCAATTTCATGCCAATTTTCAAATCGCCGATGGCATTTACACCTTCTGTAAAACTAAAGGCTTCGAACTGTTCACGGGGGTCGCGGCCGGGTTTGGCCAGTTCAGCCATGATGTCATTTAGCGTTGGCAAGCCTACCGTATCTGATGTGTATTTTAGCAAAGGGATACTCTTGCGCAATTTATCATCGCCCATCAAATCTTTTATCGAGCATTTAAGGTCTTTTGCCATTTGTTCCACTAGGGCATACCTTTCGGGATGGACGGCGCTGGTATCCAACGGGTTTTCAGCATTTCGGATACGTAAAAACCCGGCTGCCTGTTCAAAGGCTTTATCGCCCAGGCGGGCAACCTTCTTTAGCTGGTCGCGGCGTTTAAAAGCGCCGTTCTGGTCGCGGTACTCCACAATGTTTTGCGCCAACTGCGGGCCGAGGCCTGATACATAAGCCAGTATTTGTTTCGATGCAGTGTTCAACTCAACCCCAACAGCATTTACGCAGCTCATCACGGTATCATCCAATGAGGTTTGCAGTTTGGTTTGATCAACATCATGCTGGTATTGTCCCACGCCGATGGACTTCGGATCTATCTTCACCAGTTCGGCAAGCGGATCCATCAGCCTTCGGCCTATAGATACTGCTCCGCGAACCGTAACATCTTTATCAGGAAATTCTTCCCTTGCCACATCTGATGCCGAATAGATAGACGCACCGCTCTCATTTACCATCACAATAGCCGCATTTGGCAGGTTAAGGTTGCGGATAAATACTTCTGTTTCTCTTCCGGCAGTTCCGTTGCCGATAGCGATAGCCTCGATATTATATTTTTCGAAAAGATACCTGGTGGTTTTATCAGCTTCTTTGGCCTGTCCCGGCCCGGTATGCGGAAATATGGCGGTGTACTCTAATAACTTCCCCTGCTCATCCAAACAAACTACTTTACACCCTGTACGGAAACCGGGGTCAATGGCCATGGTTCGTTTCTGTCCCAGTGGCGCGCCCAACAAAAGCTGGCGTGCATTCTCCGCAAAAACGCGGATAGCTTCTTCATCCGCTTTCTTTTTGGTGAACAGGCGCACTTCAGTTTCCATCGATGGTTTCAGCAGGCGTTTATAGCCATCGGTAATGGCTTGTTTTACCTGGTCTGTGCTGGGGTTATTGCCAATTACAAAAGCTTTCTCAAGCAAATCAATGGCTTCCTCTTCCAGCGGTTTTATATCCAGCCATAATATTTCTTCCTTTTCGCCGCGGCGCATAGCCAGTATGCGGTGCGATGGGGCCGACTTTACAGGTTCAGTCCACTCAAAATAATCCTTATACTTTATCCCTTCCTGCTCTTTGCCTTCAATAACTTTCGATTGGAATGTACCTTTTTCAATAAATAAACTCCGCATTTGCGTGCGTGCTTCTGCATTTTCGCTAATAAACTCTGCAATAATATCCCTGGCCCCGGCTAAAGCTTCCTCGATACTTTTAACGCCTTTTTCTTCATCAATGTATTTGGCAGCCTCGCCTTCGGGGTCGCGGCTTTTTTGTTCCATTAACAAATCGGCCAATGGCTGTAAGCCTTTTTCGCGTGCGGTGGTGGCGCGGGTTTTTCTTTTTGGGCGATAGGGAAGGTAAATATCTTCCAGCGCTACCATAGTTTCGGCGTCATTTATCCGTTGCTCCAGTTCGGGGGTAAGTTTGCCCATATCGGTAAGCGACTTCAGGATGGCCTCGCGGCGTTTGTCCAGGTCGCGCAGTTGTTGTATGCGGTCACGGATGGCGGCTACCTGTACTTCATCTAATGTACCTGTCATTTCCTTGCGATAACGCGAGATAAACGGCACAGTAGCGCCTTCATCAAGCAGTTCAACGGTGGCGCTTACCTGTTTTTCGGCGATGGACAGCTCGGCTGCTATTTTTTGATTATGTGATTTCATTTTTTTTTGATTTCACCGATTTTTGGTTTTGATTTCACCGATTTTTTTGGGGATTACACAGCTTTAAATCGGTGCAATCATTTTTTAAAATCGGTGAAATCCCAAAAATACGGACTGCGAAGTTGGGCAGAATTAGGGGAATATTCAAGGGGAGGTTATCAACAAAAAAGGAAATTAAATGGATGTCGCCCTTCTTTTAAATATAGCCGTGACGCCACATCTATTTCCTTCCAAACAATGCAGGCCCGTTTTCTCTAAAGCTTCATTAAAGAGAATGTCCGTTTTTTTATTCAGTATACTGAAATGGATATTTCCATATTGGCAAATACTTACCATTATATTAAACTCCGGATCGCTGAAATGAGCATAAAATACAATTCCATTGCACCTCACCAGCCAAAAAAGGTGTTTAATAAATTCAGGCATATCTTCGATGTCAACTTGAATTGCACCATTAAAGCTTTTGCTGATTTTATTAGCTACCAAATAATCTAATCCACGTTTCACGGGTTTGTAATCATGCTCTCTGAATAACCAGGGTACGGTAGTGTCGCCCAAAAACGCTACACTTTCATAATTTAAAGCTTTTAAAAGTTTTGTCAATTCTTTTGAAAGACTATTGCACAAACCAATAGTTGACTGCGCTTCGACATACAAAATATAATTATCAAAAGTTTCAGGAGAAATATGTTTATTCCTATACGGATTGTCTTGAATAAAACCGGGATATTTTTCAAGAAAGGTTTTCCGGTTTATCTTTTTCAGCATCTTTAATACCTTATATTTATTTGCTAATTTACAATGTTTATAACCTCCAAACCTCAATTCAATTTTCAACTCAATGGCAAAGAAAACAATACTTGCATTATTAGTCTTTTGCGCTTGTGCTTTAATTGCGAACGGGCAAAGTAAAATGCTTACAGGTGAAAGGCATGTTATTTTTGTTGATATTCCCAAAAATTGGTTACAAGCTCAAAATGACCAATTGCCATTTTTCATTAAACCTAATGAGAAAGATGTTAGCGACAAGACATACATGTACGTTTACGGATTTGATTATACAAATGCTCCAGACTTAAATGGATGGATAAAAGGCGACAATGATGACATGGCCGGAAAACATCCGGGAATAAAAATCGATAGTCTGCCGATCAGCTTTGATAATATAAAAAAGAGCGATTTCGTGACCGGCAGATATAAAATAATAACATACGACTATACCGACCAGCATAAGGAGGCCATATTGGTTGTTGAATGTAAAAACACCATTGTTACAGCGGCTTTATCAGCAAGCACACATTATGAATTTGAAAAGTATCTTCCTGCTTTTGAGGAGCTTGCCCAAACACTTAGTATATTGGGTGCCACTGTAAAAATTGATAAATAGAAAATAGTTTCGCTAATTTTTTTACCGCATGAACCAATTCACCGAGCGCTACAAAACCCTCACTACCACCGCCCTGCTAAAAATCATCGATACCCCCGACGATTACCAGCCCATTGCTGTTAATGCTGCAAAAGAGGAGCTGGCTGCCAGGCATCTTACAGCAGAAGAGTTGGCTGCTGCAAATGCTGTAATCGATGCGGAATTACAAGAAAAGCAACTCAAAATTGAAAAGAGAAACGTTTTTGAAAATAAAGTAAAGGACATTAGCGCGTCAGTGATCGATGCTGTGCATCCGATTCAACGAACACCACCGACAGCAAACAGGATCATAAATATTTTGAGCATTGTATTTGGCGTGTTGTTCCTTATAGAGTTTTTTAATCAATTCGACTTTATAAAATTTATGCTAACAGATAGGGCCGCCAAATGGAATTTCCAAATGATATTCTATCTTCTTTCGATATTTTTCACGCCGGTAGCGGCTTATTTATTTTGGAGACGCAGGCGATTGGGCTGGGTACTTTTTTGTGCTTTTTTTACTTTTTCCGCATTAAGCGCAGTAATTTTATTATGCATGCTGCTAAAACATCGCCACACCGATCCTACAATCGATAATTTATTCCCCGCTCCATCCCCGGTTACCCAATTATGGAATATTTTCTTTTTTGGCGGTTGCCTGTGGCTGATCTTAAAAAATGAGATACGTGACATTTATGATATAGATAAAAAGACAATATATGTATCCGGCGGGCTTGGGGTTGTGGTTACAGTTATAATAATTACGTCAAATATTGGTTAATTTAACAAAGCCCTTTAGCTATTTTCTATCATGAGAAACTCTTTATGTTCCTTACTCCTTTTCTTTATAACAGCAACTTGCTTTGCCCAAAATAAATCCAAACCCGGCCGCCAGCAATTTGCCGCCATTGGTGACTTTAAACTGGAATCCGGTAATACTATAAATAATTGTAAAATTGGCTATCGCACCTACGGCCAACTAAACAGCGCCAAAAGCAATGTCATTTTGTTTCTCACCTGGTTTGGCGGTACCGCCAGGGACGTTGAAGGCACCGCTCCCTGGCAGGCGGTTGATACTACCCATTATTTTTTAGTAATTGTTGATGCCCTGGGCGATGGCGTTTCTGCTTCGCCCTCAAACAGTGTAAAGCAGCATGGACCGGCTTTCCCTGCATTTTCCATCAGGGATATAGTGGAAAGCCAGCATCAACTGCTCACAAATAAACTTGGCTTTGCGCATGTACATGCCATTATGGGTATTTCGATGGGCGGCATACAAACTTTTCAATGGGCGGTTAGCTATCCTGATTTTACCGATGTGCTGATACCCATCGTTGGCAGCCCCCAACCTACCAGCTATGACCTTATGCTTTATAGCACCTACCGCAAAATTATTGAAGCCGATAGCGCTTTTAACCATGGTAATTATAAAGTTAACCCTATCATCCCGACAGCAAATATGCTTTGGGAACTTTTCCTAACCACGCCTGCAAACCGCGTAAAAGGCATATCGCACGATAATTTTCCAAAATGGCTAACTTCTGCCGAAACCAAAAAAACCGGCGACTGGAATGATTCCCGCGACCAGATGGATGGCGAATTGGAAGAAGCGGGGCGAATCAACAACAAAAGGCCATAAAAGCTTTATATTCGCTATATGATCAAGTCTAAAAATAAAGCTTTAATTGTTCCGGTCGCATTTTTTTTAATATTTCTCACAACAGGTATAATTAAAATTTATCCTGCCATTTAAAACCATGATACATTGCATATTGCCACATTGAGCTTTGGTATTACGGCTTGTATTGCTGGCATTTTATTAATTGTTATCGGCGCAATAAAAAGAGATAAAAAAGTTGCTTAAACATCACGTTCAAAATATGGAAAAGGATATCAAAAAGAAGCTTATTATGCCTTTTATTTCTTGTTTATGTTTCGTGGTTTGCAGTGTGATCAATATTTATCTCGGTATTGAGCATCATGAACCATGGCGAATACTCGCTGCTTCTGTTGGCGGCATATTTTTTCTTACCCTGATTATTTTAATTATCTGGCAGGTAATTAAAGAAGGCAGAAAAGCCGCTTAATTTTAGATTTGACAACTTTTTAAAAGTTGTCAAATCTCCCCGCCCTCTTACGGCACTATTGTTCCCCTAATATTTCAATTATACTATTTTTCACCTGCGGATCGCCAAAATTTGGCGCCAGGTGGCCTCCGTCGCTATTAAGTAGTACCAATTTTGCCGGCAGCAGCTTTGAAAATTCAATAGCTGGCGCTGGGTTAACCATGTGGTCTTGCTGCGAAGAGATGATAAGCATTTTTGCTTTTACATGCGCCGCTGCTTCCTTCATTGCGCCATTGTAAGGTTTTGAAATATCGTGCCCTATAACCGCCATCCATCTGGTCGTCATATTTAAAACGGTACAGTACCCAATCATTCTGGGGCTTATAAAACATAAAGGTAAACCTTATAGGTTGCGCAGTAAATTTCACAAGGTAACTATAGAAAATCAAACTTGCTGAAGCACTTTTTTGCGAGATCAACTCCTTGCCCAGGTATTGGCCAACCGTTTTTTGCAATGAATCTAACTTTGCCTTTAAAACATTGATCGAAGCCTGGTCGGTAAATAATTTATTGGTGCCAAACAGGTAATCAATTGCTGCGCTGTTCCCTTCTTCTTTATATTTTTTAAAAAAGGTATCCACCTTTGCAATTGCCCCTTTTGAAACAACCGTTGCAGCCTTAACCGGGGACGGCTTAGCCGCCGCAGGTACAACCGGCGCTTG
>Ga0207038_10033_pt1 | contig 39635 bp, 29 predicted proteins | sample Alteio_BWMinCont_76_FD_153285 | JGI IMG/M metagenome (GOLD analysis project Ga0207038, IMG submission 153285) | Enriched cells from forest soil in Barre Woods Harvard Forest LTER site, Petersham, Massachusetts, United States -... | ecosystem: Environmental > Terrestrial > Soil > Temperate forest >...
TAGCATCAACGCCCGATCTGCTGAAAACTTCCTTCAAACGGGCGTTCCGTTTTAAAGCATCCCAAACAAAGGCCTCGCGCACTTTTTTATCGCCGGTATTTACCCAGGTTACCATGCCGGTTTCTTCATCCTTTACGGGGATCAGCCCCAAATCCGGGAATTCTTCTTCGTGCTTATCAAAAAGCCTTAAAGCGATAATGTCGTGCTTTTTATTGGCAATTTTTAGCTGTGCCTCAAACTCAGGGCTCATAAAATCCGAAATAATAAAGGCGGTACACTTTTTTTTGATGGCGCTGGTAAAATATTTCAACGCTTCGGCCACATCGGTACCTTTGTTTTCAGGCTTAAAGTCAATCAATTCCCTGATGATCATCAGTATATGGCTGCGGCCTTTTTTTGGAGGGATAAATTTCTCAATCTTATCGCTAAAAAATATCACGCCCACTTTATCATTATTCTGTATGGCCGAAAAAGCAAGTACCGCACATATTTCGGTTGCCAGGTCTTGTTTTCGCTGTATTTGAGTACCGAAGTTTTCCGATCCGCTCACATCCATCAGTAGCATTACGGTAAGCTCGCGTTCTTCATCAAAAACTTTAACATAAGGATGGTTAAAACGGGCGGTAACATTCCAGTCGATGGTGCGTATCTCATCGCCTACCTGGTATTCGCGCACCTCGCTAAAAGCCATGCCCCTGCCTTTAAAAGCAGAGTGGTATTCGCCCGAAAACAGGTGATTGCTCAGCCCCCGGGTTTTTATCTCTATCTTCCTTACTTTTTTAAGCAGCTCTTTTGTGTCTCGTGCCATAATTTCGCCTCACCTAAATCCTCTCCAAAGGAGAGGACTTTAAATTTTCTTATGGTACCTCAACCGCGTTTAATATTCCTGTTATAATATCTTCCGATGTCATGTTTTCGGCTTCGGCTTCATAAGTAAGGCCGATACGGTGCCTTAAAACATCATGGCAAATTGCCCGCACATCCTCGGGGATCACATAGCCCCGGCGTTTAATAAACGCATAAGCTTTTGACGCCAGCGCCAGATTAATACTTGCCCTTGGCGATGCACCAAAGCTGATGAGGTTTTTATAGTTCGATAATTTGTATTGCTCAGGATAACGGGTAGCGAAAACAATATCGATGATATATTGCTCTATCTTTTCGTCCATATACACTTCCCTTACCACTTTGCGCGCCCTCACGATATCTTCCGGTGTAACCACCTGGACAGGTTTTAACATACCCTGCGGCGCTATGTTGGCGCGGATGATGCGTTTTTCTTCTTCTTTATTTGGATAACCGATAACTACCTTCAGCATAAAACGGTCGACCTGGGCTTCGGGCAGCGGGTAGGTGCCTTCCTGCTCTATCGGGTTTTGCGTGGCAAGTACCAGGAAAGGATCGGGCAGTTTAAAGGTATTATCGCCGATAGTTACCTGGCGTTCCTGCATGGCCTCAAGCAATGCGCTTTGTACCTTCGCAGGGGCGCGGTTAATCTCATCGGCCAGTATAAAGTTTGAGAAAACAGGGCCTTTACGCACGATGAACTCTTCTTTCTTCTGGTTATAGATCATCGTACCCACCAAATCCGCAGGCAGCAGGTCGGGCGTGAACTGGATGCGGCTGTAATCGGCCTTAATAGTTTTTGAAAGGGTGTTTATCGCCAGCGTTTTGGCCAGACCGGGCACACCTTCCAGCAGGATATGGCCATCGGCCAGTAAACCTATCAGCAGGCGCTCCACCATATATTTCTGGCCGACAATAACCTTGTCCATCTCTAATTTTAACAGATCGACAAAGGCGCTTTCACGCTGTATCATTTCGTTAATGGCCCTTATATCAGTCGAATACGATGTGCTCCCTGTAGGGGCATCCGTTGCAAGCTGCCCTGTATTATTATTTATATCTTCCATGTAACCTTATTATTTTTTTTCGAGAGGCAAACTTAAAAAAGAAGTGCTTTTTTTCAAAAGCAAAAATGCACTTCTTAAATGTTAAAATTTGTTAAATTTAGGTGGGGTGGGTTGGAAAGGTATCTCTTAATATACAGCGGGTAAAGATGTGATTCAAATTAAGAGATTAATCCTTCAAAGGTTTATTTTGATTGATAAGCTATTATTAATAGCAGCAATTCTATTCATTGCATCTTTTTTAGCCGTTTTAAAAGCTGATACGATTAATATAATTACGCCTATTAAGGCAAGGGATGCTATACAATAGTTAAAATGACAGCATTCATTTCTTTTCGTATTTAATAACTCAAATACAATATACTACCAAGTTAACAAATAGTTGCAAAATAAAATTTGCTTTTCATTTTTTAGTATTAATTCAGGTACAGACATCACAATTGGGATAAGGTAAGGCAACCATATATGAGTTGGGACAAGATGAAAAATTCAATCTTGCCATGCTGTTAAAATGCCATTATCAAAGTAAAGGTAATGGCCATCGGGATAGACCCATTGTTCATGAGAATGAGTAGCAAATACAGTTCGATTAATTTTATTTGGCTCACCCCAAGAATATTTTGCCATTTCTTTTGTCATCCCTATTTTTATATATCCGGCAGATATTAAATTCGCCATTTTTAAACCATATTTATTAATAAGAAATTTTCTTTTTAATAAGCTTTCTTTAATGGTGGTTAAACTATCAGATACTTCTTTTTGCCTTTCAATTTTTTTATCTTCTTCTCCAATTTCTTTTAAATCATAGTCATGAATATAAACAGTATCACCTTTGTAAACAGTAGTCCAAACATCACTTAATAGTATATTGTCAGTTTTGTACTTAAAAATTACGATGGTATCCCCTGGTTTATTTATCATTGGCATCATGTGCCGCAATTCACTATCTGCATAACATATGATATATGACTCATTTGCACGTATTTTTCTTTTTTGAGCGTTGGCACTCGAAAATATAGCCACCCACAATGCGATTATAATATAGGTTATTTTGTTCATTACGATAAAGTTAACAATTAATCGTAAATTTGTTGCACAAGAAAACCCTGTAAACCTATTATTGCTCATGAGGCACCTCTAATGAGAAGGTTGATTTACAAGTACGAATTATTATTAACTTTACAATATGAAAAATACTACAAAGTCATTCAATGACAACGAAATCATCCAAAGCGTTTGGAATAATTTTAAAATTGAATTACGAAGAGTTAGCGGCGATTTTGTCGTTTGGTACGCCCCTAATGGGCACAGTCATGCCAAGGTTAAAGAAATAAACCAATTCATAATAGCATTAATAAGTTAATTTCTTTGTCCCAACTCATATATCGTTATCAGAATTTAAGAACCAATAATAGGTGATGGTATTCTGAAGTATAATTCTCTTCAAAGTTATCTCGAATAAAGGAATTTATATTATCCATAACTCCGACACAGCTTTCATTTAGTTTGGCTAATAGCGTTATGTGCTTATCCATACTTAATAGGTTCAGTTCAACCTACCCAAACCTCCAAATTTAAGATTTAGTTTACACAAGAAAATTTGTAGGTTTATGCCTATGCAAGAAGAAGTTTACAAAGTAATTGACGATTATCTTTTATGGCTAAAAGACAATTCAGGCAGGGCGCCAATTCATAAAATAAAACACATTGACAGTAAGGTAAAGACAAATGCAATACTGTTAATGAAAAAATATGAATTAATTCATTACAAGCACCCAGATGAATCAAAATCATTAATAGAGATTACTCTAAATGGAGAAAAATCAATTGATGTAGGTGGGATTAAAAATTACATTGAAGAATATGAAAACAAACACATTAAATCAAGCATTCATATAGGGCACAACATACAGGGAAATGTCATTCATTCTGATTTATCACAAGGTAATAGTCTAAATAAAGAGGTAAAAACAATAAATCCACCTAATAAAACTTCCAGAAACCCTACAATAGAAAAATGGGGGCTTTGGGTCGCTATAATAGTAGGCTTAGCAACGATATTAGCCAGTTTAAAAACCTGCGGGATAATCAAATAACCTTACTTATATATCTATATGTCATTGCCCGAAAAGAGGGTTAAAAAAGCAATTTACTTCATTCTCAACGTCCCATCGGGACGTCTGGTCGGTAGAAAAAAAACAATAAAAAAGCTAAACGCGTTCCATCGGAACGCCTGGTGAATTTGCGAGAATTTATATTCCACACAAACCAATTGCCCCCTTTATTTTCCCAAAAAACAAACCTTATATTTGCCTCAAATTATTATTTATGCAGCTTATAAAACAATATGTGGAGCAACACAAACAACGCCTTTTGGATGAGTTGTTCGACCTGTTGCGCTTTCCATCCGTTAGCGCCGACCCTAAATACAAAAACGATATTTTAAAAACAGCCGATTTTGTGGCGCAAAAACTGCGCGATGCCGGGGCTGATAAAGTAGAAGTGTGCGAAACAGCCGGTAACCCTATTGTTTATGGCGAAAAGATAATTGACGCATCAAAACCTACGGTACTGGTTTACGGTCACTACGATGTGCAGCCACCCGACCCGCTTGAGTTATGGAAAACGCCGCCGTTTGAGCCAACCATACGCGATGGTAAAATTTATGCCCGCGGCGCCTGCGATGATAAAGGCCAGTTTTATATGCATGTGAAAGCATTTGAGCTGATGATACAGACCAATACCCTGCCCTGCAATATCAAATTTATGATAGAGGGCGAAGAGGAAGTAGGCTCATCAAACCTGGGCATTTTTGTAAAGGCAAATAAGGCAAAGCTGAAGGCTGATGTGGTATTGATCTCGGATACCTCGATGATCAGCATGGAACATCCTTCGCTGGAAACCGGCCTGCGTGGTTTATCTTATGTGGAAGTTGAAGTAACCGGCCCCAACCGCGACCTGCATTCGGGCGTGTACGGCGGCGCTGTGGCCAACCCTGCAACTATACTGGCCAAAATGATAGCATCATTGCATGATGAAAACAACCACATCAGTATTCCCGGCTTTTATGATAATGTGGTTGACCTGACGTCTGATGAAGGCAAAGCCCTTAACAATGCCCCATATGATGAGGCAGAATACAAAAAAGACCTTGATGTTGAAGAACTTTGGGGCGAAAAAGGCTATACCACGTTTGAGCGCACCGGCACCCGCCCTACCCTCGAGGTAAACGGCATTTGGGGCGGTTATATCGGCGAAGGCGCAAAAACGGTGCTGCCATCAAAAGCCAACGCAAAAATTTCGATGCGACTGGTACCCAACCAAACTTTTGAAGAGATAACCGAACTTTTTACCAATCATTTTAAAAAGATAGCGCCAAAATCGGTAAAGGTAAAAATAACCCCGCACCACGGCGGCGAGCCGGCCGTTACCCCTACCGACAGTGTAGCCTACCGCGCAGCCCAAAAAGCCATTGCCGAATCATTCGGCAAAGAGCCAATACCAACCCGCGGCGGCGGCAGCATACCAATTGTAGCCTTATTTGAAGCCGAACTAGGACTAAAAACCGTATTGATGGGCTTTGGCCTTGATAGCGATGCGCTGCATTCTCCCAACGAAAAGTATGACATTTTTAATTACTATAAGGGGATCGAGACGATACCTCTGTTTCATAAATATTTTACGGAACTGTACCGGGATTAAGGGGATTTATGGATTAATGAGATGATAGTTCAAAAATCTGGGAAATCTGTCAAATCCATTAATCGCGGTCTGTGTTTTGCGGAGCTGTACCAGGATTAAGGGGATTTATGGATTAATGAGATGATAGTTCGGGATGGGTGTCCGGCATTAAGGGATTTTATGGATTAATGAGGTCAAAAATCTGAAAAATCCTTAAATCCCCTTAATTCCGGTCACATTTTGCCAAAAACGCTTCATCTGCATTAGCCCCAATCCCCGGCGCATCCCCAATGTTTAATTTATACCCATCATACGTAACGCCGCCAATGCATGGATCTTCCAGGTGCCCGAGCATGCAGGTATCCATATCGTAAAATTTAATATTGGGACTGGCATAAACAAAATGCAGTTTGGCGCTCAGGGCGATCCGGCTTTCGAGCATGCCGCCCATCATACAGGCTATGCCCTTTTCAGCGGCAAGGTCGTGGATCTGTTTTGCTTCGTAAATACCGCCTGACTTTGCCATTTTGATATTAATATAATGGCAAGATTTGCTATTGATCTGCTTACGGGCATCATGGTGGTTATAAACGCTTTCATCCGCCATAATTTTTACCGGCGAAAGCTGCATCAGGTTGGGCAGGCGGTCATCGTACCAGGTGCGCATGGGTTGTTCGCAAAATTCAATGTCGTATTTGCCCAGTGCCTGTAAAGCAAAAACGGCATCGTCAAAATCCCAGCCCTGGTTGGCGTCTATACGTATTTTTAAATCCTGGCCAACGGCTTCGCGTATTTGTTTAATGCGTTGAACATCTTCCGTAGCATTTTTGCCAAGCTTTACTTTCAGGATATTGGCGCCTGATTGTTTAAATGCCAATGCTTTTTCGGCCATTATTTCCGGGTTGGCTATGCCGATGGTGATATCCGATTCAACCACCCGTTTTTCGCCCCCTAAAAATTTATAGAGCGGCAGGCCGGCATTTTTGGCCGCAATATCATACAAAGCCATATCAAATGCACTTTTAATGGTAGTATTGCCGGCCGTAAAGCTATGCAGTTGCTGCAAACGACCAGGAATATCCAGTGCCTCCTTCCCTTTCCATAATCTGGCAAACTCCAGCGCCATTATTAAACAGGTATCCTGCGTTTCGCCAACGATCATCGGGAAAGCCGAGCACTCTCCCACCCCATAAAAACCCGCATCCGTATGCACCCGGATAAACACATTTTGGGCATGGTCCATAGTCCCGGTGGCTATGGTAAACGGCTCCATCGGGATGCTGAAGCGGTAGATATCGATTTTAGTTATGATGAGTGCCAATTTCTGTTGTAATGTTGGAAGGTTGTAAAGTTATAATGTTGGATGATATCTTTTAATTTTTTGGGGAAGGTTTGTTAATTTTCTCTTTGAAATATCAAATAATCGGTCAAGGATTTAATGAAGGGAAATTGTTTTAAAATAACTTGTTAATAACGAAACGCCTATGCTTCCAGAGGGCAACCACAAGGGTTTGCCCCTACGCATCGTTCGTATTTACGAAGATTACAATGTTTAAAAAATTGAACCGGCAATTATCAAAATTTGATCCGTAGGGGCGATCCCTCGTGGTCGCACTTTCACGGCGGACGACTTGGAAGAATATATTGCAAGGTCCCTGTCGATTTAAAAACAATTTATTCATACTTTTAAATCACCTAATAGGCGCCTTTTTTGTTGACGTATAATAAAAAAATAATTAATGAAACCCACGACATTCAGCGCATTTAAAAAATCCTTTTTTATAACTCTCGTGTACGTTGGGTCTGGCACTGTAACACTTTTAATTATGTGTGTTGGTTGGGATAGTCCCGGCGAAATTATCGAAGGCTTGTTAGCAATTATATTATTAATAACTATACCTGTCACCTGTATTAGTTTTGCAATTATATATTCAGATCCGCATCCTGTTGATTCTGTGCTATTGGTCCAGTCGATAATGTTTTTATTATTTTGGGTAATTACTTTTTTATGGTTTAACCGGAAGAAAAAAATAAATTCTAATCAAGATACTACTATTGACTGATTTCAAAACAACTTATCCGTATATTTAAGCCACCGCACGAGTGGCTTTTTCTATGACAAAAATATTTTGGACACCTCCTAAAATTATGGCGGTAATATTTATTTTATCAGCTATTGTTTTAGGAACGATATGGTATTTCTTAAACCCACGCTCCAATTTTATAAAAATAAATTAAACCTGAGCCCCCGTCCCAAAAACATTTTGCACTTTAACACATTTCCACTATATTTGCGTTACTTATTCAAGTAAACTCAACTTTAGCCTGCCAGGCCCCAGCTACCGGGAAATGGTTTCTGCGCTGATTTTAAACAGTCATCCAAACATTAAAACATTTACATAGCATAATTTACTATGCCCGAAAATTTTGATTATAATTCAACCAGGAATAAACTGATCCTGTCTGAATATGGCCGCAACGTACAAAATATGGTTAAATATATTGTTGCGCTGCCTACCAAAGAAGAACGCAACCGTTACGCCCAGGTGGTGATTGACCTGATGGGATTTTTAAACCCGCACCTGCGCGATGTCGCCGATTTTAAACATAAACTGTGGGACCACCTCCACATCATCTCCGATTTCCAGATAGATGTGGACTCGCCCTATCCCAAACCATCGCCCGAGGCTATCCACTTAAAGCCTGAACCGTTAAGGTATCCGCACCAGCGTATAAAATACAAGCACTATGGCAAAACCATTGAGCTGATGATCGAGAAAGCCAAAAGCATCGACGATCCCGACCGTAAACGCCACATGGTACAGGCCGTTGCCAATTTTATGAAAATGGCCTACGTGCAGTGGAACAAGGATTCGGTTACCGATGAAATGATATTATCCGACCTGTACAATTTATCGGGCGGTGCGCTGAAACTGGAAGAGAATATTAACCTTAACAAAGTTGAGTACCGCGCCCCCGTACATACCAACAACAACCAAAACCGCGGCCGTACCAACAATAATAATAACCAGAACAACCGCGGACGCACCAATAATAACAATAATAACCCGCGTAACAACAATAACCAAAACCGCAACCGCAACAACGGCGGCGCGAAAAAGTATTAAATTATTAGTTCATAGCTCATAGTCCATGGCTCATAGCCGAAGGACTATCAACCATGAGCCATGAGCCATCAACCATGAACTACCATGACTAACGCATTTGAAATAATAGGCGGTACTCCGCTGAAAGGCGAAATTATTCCGCAGGGTGCAAAAAACGAAGCTTTGCAGGTGCTGTCGGCAGTGCTTTTAAGCAGCGAAAAGATAACCATCAGCAACATCCCCGATATAAAAGATGTAAACAAACTGATCGAGCTGTTGGGCGATATGGGCGTTATAGTTGAAAAACTTGCGCCGGATACCTACAGCTTCGAAGCAAAAAACATCGATCTTGATTTTTTCTCATCGGATGCTTTTAAAGAAAAAGGCGGGGGTTTAAGGGGTTCCATCATGATAGTAGGCCCGTTACTTGCGCGCTTTGGCAAGGCATCTATCCCAAAACCCGGCGGCGATAAAATTGGCCGCCGCAGGCTGGATACCCATTTCCTGGGCTTTGAAAAATTGGGCGCAAGGTTTGACTACGACCCATCCAATGGCTTTTTTAATGTAGATGCCTCGAACCTGAAAGGCACCTACATATTGCTTGACGAAGCATCGGTAACAGGCACTGCTAATATTGTAATGGCTGCTGTGCTTGCCAAAGGAACCACCACTATATACAATGCCGCCTGCGAGCCCTACCTGCAGCAGTTATGCAAAATGCTTAACCGCATGGGTGCAAAAATTAGCGGCATAGGCTCGAACCTGTTAAGCATTGAAGGCGTCACCGAACTTGGCGGCACCGAACACCGTTTGCTGCCGGATATGATAGAGATCGGCTCCTTCATCGGCCTCGCGGCTATGACAGCATCGGAGATCACCATCAAAAATGTCCATTACAACGAATTGGGTATGATCCCCGATGTTTTTAAACGCCTGGGCATCCAAATGGAATTGCGGGGCGATGATATTTACATACCGGCACAAAGCCATTACGAGATAGAAACATTTATCGATGGTTCTATCATGACTATTGCCGATGCCCCCTGGCCAGGCTTTACGCCCGACCTGCTGAGCATCTGTCTTGTAGTAGCGACCCAGGCAAAAGGCTCGGTTTTGATACACCAGAAAATGTTTGAAAGCCGCCTGTTTTTTGTAGATAAACTGCTGGACATGGGCGCCCAGATCATCCTGTGCGACCCGCACCGTGCAACCGTTATTGGCCTGGATAAACAAGTACAATTACGCGGTATTTCGATGACATCGCCCGATATCCGTGCCGGGGTAGCTTTGCTTATTGCAGCGTTATCGGCGAAAGGAAAATCAACTATTTATAATATAGAACAGATAGAGCGCGGTTACCAGCATATAGACGAACGCCTCATTGCATTGGGGGCGAACATTAAAAGAATTTAAACCGGGTTAAAGTTAAAGTAAAGTTAACTCTTTATTGTCAAATCCTTTTGCTCAAACCAATAACTTCCCGTCAAGTTATTGATTGATGCACCCGTTGTTAAACTTGCCTTATAAAAACCGGAAGTCGGCATATTCCGGTTTTATACTAATATTTGTATTTGTTAAGGTAGGTTTAAACTTATTGGCCATTTCGCGCTTTGGTTTCCAGCGTGATGAGTTTTTACACCTGGCCTTAGCAGATCACATGGACTGGGGATATAAGGAAGTGCCGCCATTTATAGCCTTATTAGCAAAAATAACTACAACCGTTTTTGGAAATTCAGTTTTCGCTACGCGTATTTTCCCCACAATTTGCAGCGGTTTAATTGTTTGGCTAACCGGCCTGGCCACCGTTGAATTTGGGGGCAAAAAATTTGCAATAGCCCTGGCATGCCTGGCGCTTATTTTTTCGCCGGCCTTTGCAGCCAGCGGCTACCTTTTTGAGCCGGTAGTTTTTGATCAATTATGGTGGGTGTTATCATCACTACTGCTGATTAAATATTGCAACACTAAAGTTGTTAAGTACTTATATTTTTTGGGGGTGGTAATTGGCGTAGGTTTATTGACCAAATACACCATGGCATTTTTTGCCTGCGCTTTAATTTCAGGCCTTTTAATAAGTAAAGAGCGCAAACTTTTGTTTAACCGGCATATTATTTTTACCGCAATAATAGCGCTAATTATATTTTTGCCCAACATGGTTTGGCAGCTTCAGTACCATTTGCCGGTAATAACCCACATGACAGCGCTCCGAAAAGAACAGCTGGATTTTTTAACACCATGGGATTTTATCATTCACCAGGTAGTGGATAATGGTATGGGGTTATTTATTTGGTTACCTGGCCTGGTCTTTTTGCTGTTTTCACCCGGTTTAAAAAAGTTTCAATTTATCGGCTTTGCGTTTATTTTAACATTTGCCTTTTATTTGATAATGAAGGGTAAAAACTACTATTTATTCGGCGCGTACCCCATGTTGTTTGCAGTCGGCGCAACTGCACTCGAAGGCTGGCTTCAAACAAGCAGCTACGCATTAAAGGCTTTGTTAGTAGCTGCATTTACACTACCAAATCTGTTGGTATTACCAATTGCATTGCCTATATTATCTTTAAACCAAACAATTGCTATTTTGAGCGTTGGGCGAAAAAATCTTCCTTTTTTAAATTTCACTATTATTTGGGAAGATCATAAAATGCACCCAATCTCGCAGAATTACGGCGATATGCTGGGCTGGGAAGAATTAACGGCCAAGGTAGCCCAGGCCTGGCAAAGTTTAACGCCGGAACAACAACGGCATACCCAGATTTATGCCGATAATTATGGCGAAGCCGGGGCTATAAACCATTTTGGCAAGCAATATAATTTGCCTGTCGTAATTTCGCTTAACAGCAGTTTTGCTTTATGGGCGCCTGATAACCTTGATGGCGATTATATAATTTACGTGGATGAACAAGGTGGTAAAAATGTAAAAAAACTCCAACTGAACCCTGAAAGTTATCACAAGACAGCCGATGTAGAAAACCCGCTATCGATAGAAAAAGGGACTGCTATTTTCCTGCTGGTACATCCCGCGCAGGTAGTAAACGAGTTATATAAGAAGGAACTTGCCGAAAAGAGATTGCAATGATTTCTTTTGTTCGAAGCCAGAAGAATTAGAAGCCAACGGTAAAAAAATCTTTCGGACTTGCGGACTTTCGGACTTTCCGACTAAAAAAACTATCTTTATCGCAAACCCTATTGAAATATGCCTTACCAAAACCGGAGGTCGACCTATTCCAGTTTTATACTGTTATTTGTATTAATTAAAATAGGCCTGAATTTGCTGGCAATATCCCATTTCGGTTTCCACCGGGATGAGTTTTTGCACCTTGTACTTGCCGACCATTTGGCATGGGGCTATAAGGAAGTGCCGCCGTTTATCGCCCTGCTGGCAAAGGCCACTATTGTATTTTTCGGCAATTCTGTTTTTGCTGCGCGTATTTTTCCTACCATCTGCGGCGGCCTTATCATTTGGTTTACCGGGCAAATCACAGTTGAACTTGGCGGCAAAAAATTTGCCATAGCCCTGGCCTGCCTTGCCATGATATTTGCCCCCGCTTTCGCGGCAAGCGATTACCTTTTCCAACCCGTAGTTTTCGATCAGCTTTGGTGGGTAATGGCGGTTTGGTTGCTTACAAAATATTGCAATACCTCATCGGTTAAATACCTGTACTGGCTGGGTGTTATTGTTGGCGTGGGAATGCTCACCAAATACACCATGGCATTTTTCACCTTCTCGCTGATTTTCGGTATTGCCATCAGCAAACAGCGCAAAATGCTATTGAACAGGCATGTTATCGGCGCTGCTGTGATAGCTTTGCTGATATTTTTGCCGAACCTGCTGTGGCAGCTCCATCACCACATGCCGGTAATCACCCACATGAAAACCCTGCAAAAAGAACAGCTGGATTACAATAAACCATCTGATTTTATAATGCAGGAATTACTGATCAACGGCATTGCCTTATTTGTGTGGCTTACCGGTTTTATATTTTTGCTATTCTCTGTACGGTTGCATAAATTCCAGTTCCTGGCAATTTCCTTTGTACTGATATTTACTTTTTTATTGGTGATGAACGGCAAAAGCTATTACCTGTTCGGCGCATATCCCATGCTGTTTGCCGCAGGTGGTTTTGGTTTCGAAAGATGGCTTAAAGCAAGCGGCTATGTCTTGCGCGGAGCGGTAATTGCTATATTCACCTTACCGAACCTGCTGCTATTCCCCATATGGCTGCCTGTTTTGCCGCTAAACCAAACACTGGCTTTTTTTAGGTTTGCCGATAGAAACTTATCCTTTTCGCGCTTTGCAGTAACCTGGGAAGATCATAAAACACACGCCACCACACAGGATTACGCCGATATGCTCGGCTGGGACGAAATGACAGCCAAAGTTGCACAGGCCTGGCGCAGTCTCACACCCGAACAGCAAAAGCATACCCAAATTTACGCCGACAATTATGGCGAAGCAGGCGCTGTACATTACCTGGGCAAACAATATAACCTTCCCGAAGTAATATCGCTCAACAGCAGTTTTACGCTATGGGCGCCCGATAGCCTCAATGCCCAATATATTATTTATGTAGATGACCAGGGTGGCGGGAATGTGAACAGCTTTAAGGCTTGCCTCGAAAGTTACCGCAAAGTAGGTGAAGTAGATAACCCATTGGCAAGGGAAAAAGGAACGGCGGTTTTCATCCTGGTACACCCTGGTTCGGCTTTAAATGAACGGTACAGCAAAGAACTTGCCTGGAAAAGGCTGCAATAATATTGATTTGAAAATTTGGTGATTTGAAAATTTGAAAATTGTTGGATGTCAGTAAATTTGGTTAATCAAACAAAGTTAATACCTCCGGGGTATGATTAATAAGACGTTTATCTATGCGCGGATTAAAAACTATCATTTTCCTTTTTATCTCCAACACCTTCATGACTTTTGCCTGGTACGGGCACCTGAAATTTAAAGACTACGCCTGGGGCAAAAACCTGGGCCTGTTTGCTGTGATCCTCATCAGCTGGGGGCTTGCATTTTTTGAATATACCTTCCAGGTGCCAGCCAACCGCGCCGGCTTTAAAGGCGATGGCGGGCCATTCTCATTAGTACAGCTAAAAACCATACAGGAGGCAATTACCCTGACCGTGTTTATGCTGTTCAGTATTTTATATTTTAAAACAGATAAACTTGGTTGGAACCATTTGGTGGGTTTCGGGTTGATTGTGCTGGCTGTATTTGTGATATTTAAGAAATGGTGAAGGGTTAATTTGAAGATGTGGGAATTTGAAGATTTGAAAATGATTACATTGGCTGTCACTAATCCATATTTCGAAATCACCATCATGAACCGCCTTGTTTGTCTATTTCTGCCTTGCTTACTTTTTTCATCTTGCACAAATAAAATACCTTTTCAATTTGATAAAATCATCTTATCCACATCAAGTTGCATGATGGAGTGTCCGATGTCAAATATTATTCTTAATGCAGACGGGACCGTAATATTCAAAGGACAAGGAGCGATTACAAAAAAAGGATTATTTACCGGAAAGGTAGCCCCAAAATATCTTGAAACATTACAAAGCCAATTTGAAAAAATAAATTTCGATTCTTTAAAAAACAAATATGAATCACCGGTAACAGATTTGCAAACGGTTAGCGTCACATTCATCAAAAATGGAAAAATTTATAAAACGGTTAATGATTATGGCCGAACCGCACCGGCTTTTTTAAAATCATCTTATGCTTCTTTAGAAAACCTGTATCAAAACATTCCCTTAAAAAAAATTCCGGATCCGGCTTTCATTCCTTCGTTTGAAGGTATAACCAATTCCAAAATTAAAAAAGAGGGCAAGGTTTTGGATTTGACACAGTCCGAAACATTTTTACTGTTCAATTACCTCAGAAATGGGAGGATTTCCCATAGCAAATTTAAAACCCGTTTTAAACTTCACACCAATTACGATGCTATTAATCCATTATATGATATTGACACCGACGGCCGCTATTTCACTTTCAATGTAAACGGCAAACCCTTAACCATTGACATAGGCTTTAATTTTTATGATGTAAATGCCAAAAATTGGGTTTGGAGAAAAGCCGATGAGTATGATTGATCTGTGATCCAAAGACTTACGAAGTTTTAAAAACTTCGTAAGTCTGACGTTTCCACTGCGCTTCAAAACCTTTCACCCTTAACCTTTCGCCTTTAACCTCCTCCTCAAGCGGAGATCGCATTTATAATATCATACTGCGTAATGATTTCGATATTGCCTTCGCTTTCTACCAGCACAGCAATATTATCCTTATTGATCATTCCCGAAATTTTATCTATCGAGGTATTCAAGTCAACAAAAGGGAATGGCGCTGTGGTGATGTTTTTTATGGGTTGTGATTTGATGGACGGATTTTCTATCAGCGAATTCAATATATCACTTTCGGTGATCTTACCTATCACCATGCCTTTTTGAGTTACAGGTATCTGCGAAATATGGAGTGATTTTATGGTGTTGATTGCCTCCAGCACTGTTTTTTCGCAATCGATGGTAATGATCTGCTGGTTTTCTTTCTTTTGGATGATGTTGCGGGCGGTGAGTTTTTCGTCTTTTAAAAACCCGCGGTCGCGCAACCAGTCATCGCTGTACATTTTGCCCATATAGCGTGAGCCATGGTCGGGGAAAATAACAACTACCACATCACCTTCTTTAAACCTATCTTTCATCTGCAATAGCCCGGCGATTGCCGAACCTGTAGAGTTACCTGCAAAAATACCTTCTTTGCGGGCTATCTCGCGGGTCATCAGGGCGGCATCTTTATCGGTTACTTTTTCAAAATGGTCTATTAGGTTAAAATCAACGTTTTGCGGTAAAAAGTCTTCGCCAATACCTTCCGTGATGTATGGATATATCTCGTTTTTATCCAAAACACCTGTTTCCTTATATTTTTTAAACACGGAACCATAAGTATCGATACCCAACACCTGTATCGCCGGATTTTTCTCCTTTAAATATTTTGCGATACCTGATATGGTACCACCTGTGCCCACGCCTGCTACCAGGTGCGTTATCTTGCCTTCGGTTTGCTCCCAAATTTCCGGCCCGGTTTGCTCATAATGCGCTTCGGAATTTGAAAGGTTATCATATTGGTTTGGCTTCCATGAGTTAGGCACCTCACGTTCCAGTCGGGATGAAACAGAATAATATGAACGTGCGTCTTCCGGGTCAACGTTGGTAGGGCAAACAATTACCTCGGCGCCGAACGCGCGCAGTGCGTCAAATTTTTCTTTTGATTGTTTATCGGTACTGGTAAAAATACATTTATAGCCTTTTATCACCGCCGCAATAGCCAGCCCCATCCCGGTATTGCCCGATGTGCCTTCAATAATAGTACCGCCTGGCTTAAGCTTACCGCTTTTTTCGGCATCCTCAATCATTTTAAGCGCCATCCTGTCCTTTATGGAATTACCAGGATTGGTAGTTTCTATCTTAGCCAAAACTATAGCCGGGATATCCTTAGTAACCTTATTTAACTTCACCATGGGCGTATTGCCGATGGTTTCTAATATATTATTGTACCACATATTACCTGTTTTTATCCGGAGTGCGAAGTATGGCAAACCCGGAATATCCCGTCAAAAATAACCTTCTGATATGATATTATCTTAAAATATAAAATACTTTATGGAATTAAAAGGTTTACTGCATCCTTAGGTAAACCTGCATCATATGAGAATACTTATATTTAGCCAATCAACAAAAACCAAGGTATCCCCGCATACTTGTTTTATGAAAAAAACCTTATTGGTATTATTATTTCTATGCTTTACTGGGTTTTTATGCCATGCCCAAAAGCCCCTAACTAACAGCCGGCAGAGCAGTTATTATACTTATATCTACAAAATTACCGGGGCCGACGTGCTAACATTTTACAAACATCCTGATAAAGGCCTTAACGACCAAATACTACATACCCCGGTGGATTCGGTTAAAACGGATGGATATTGGGAAGACACATTACCAGCCGGAAATTATATAAAAGCATCCGCAGAAAAAAATCAACTCAAGTACACCCTTATTGAGAACCATTCGGCGTTTATTAAAATACTTTCAAATAACTACGATCAGCGCTTTGTCTTTTTTGACAAAGAAGGTAAAAGCATCCGGGCGGATGTGGTTAAATTTAATAACAGGAATGTTTCGTATGATGAAGTAAGTAAAACTTACCATATCCACAGAGGCAAAACGAATGGCTTTGTAGAAGCAGATTATGCAGGCGTGGCAAACTTTTTTCAATTAAAAATGGAAGATTATAATGAGGATGATAATGACAAAAGTTGGATGGCAATTTTATGGGCCAAAGTAAAAAACATATTTAAAAAGGATGATAATGACCGCTACCGTTATGTTGTTAAACATGACTATAATGGCTTTATTGTATTTAATAAACCCATGTACAGACCTAACGACACGGTCAAATTCAAAGCTTTTATAGTTGGCACCAAATCGCGCATACCGGTAACAAAAAAGCAACTATTGGTGAGGTTAAAAGAAAACTATAACGGGGACGAAAAAACAATAGGGATAGTTAACAGCTACAGGGACGGGGGTTTTGAGTATAGTTTCGTTTTGAACGATAAACTAAAGTTAAAGTTAGACTGGACATATACCATTCTGCTGGAAGAACCCGACAGCGCAAAAATTGATCGTGATAAGGACGAAAGAAACGATAATATTAGTGGTGATGGTCACAAAATTTTAATAAGCAGTTCTTTTAAATACGAAGACTATGAGTTAAAATCGATTAAATTTAATGCCCGTATCGATAAAAAAGATCAGGTACCGGGAGATAAATCAGCTATTTATTTAAAGGCGGTTGATGAGAATGACCTGCCGTTGCCCGATGGGCGCGTTGAACTTACTCTGACTACGTACAGCGCTACAAGCTTTGCAACTAACCATGTGTTTGTGCCGGATACTTTATGGGCACATAAACTACAGCTTGACCCGGTTGGTGAAACTAAAGTCACTATACCCGATTCAATTTTTCCAAAAGCAGATATCTATTATGAAATAAATGCCAATTTCCTAAATTCCTCGAATGAGCGCCACTTAACTACTTTAAGCGCCTGGTATAAATATGATAAATACAACATCATTACCGAATTGGTTGGCGATACGCTTAAAGCGAAGTACAGGTATCTTGGCAAAGAATTACAGGCGCCTGCGCTGGTGAGCGCCATGAGTGCGGATGACGATACGATTGCGAAAGTTAAAGTGATGTTGCCGGCATCAATAATAATCAATCCGTACGCTGTTACTTATAATATAGAAACCGACAGTACCGATACCGATTTCGATCTCAAAAATGAAAAACCAGATGTCTCGTTATCTGCCGAGCGTACCGCCGATTCAATTTTGGTTAAGGTTAACAACCCGGGTAACCTTCATTTTTGGTATTCGGTATTTGCGGGCAGCAAATTAATTGATGCCGGGGAAGCCGATCAATTGTTTTACAAAAAAGCTTACAGCAAACAAAAGCGCATCACTTTTTTAGCGAACTATATATGGGGGAACGAAATTAAATCTACCGAAGCCAACGAGCTTGTTTACCGTACTGATAAACTTAACATCAGCGTTAAGCAACCCGTAACCATATTCCCGGGCCAGCAGGTGCAAACCGACATTGTTGTTACGGATATAACCGGAAAACCTGTCGCCAATACCGACCTCACCGCATGGTCGCTTACCAGTAAATTTAATAATTACAGGTTACCATACACGCCATACCTTGGCAGGCCTTACCCATCGCGAAAACTAAAAAAGGCTTTTGAGCCTGATGAATTTGACGGCGGCGGTTCCATAAAGTTAAACTGGGCGCGCTGGGGGCGCGAAATGGGTTTGGATAGCATTATCTATTACCAGTTCACGCACACAGCCGGCATTTACCGGATAGAGGAGCCCGGCATTGATACTATTACCCAGATTGCACCTTTTATAGTCAAAGATGGAGATATTATACCAGTGCATATCCTTTATATTGACGAAAAACCGGTTTACTTTAGCCAGGCCCAGCAGCTACAGCGCTATAGTTTTATGGTTACGCCCGGACTGCATTCGCTCAGGTTCAGAACCAGCAGGCAAAACATAAAGCTTGACAGTGTGCTGGTTGAAAAAAACAAAAAGTTAATATTAGGCCTAAACCCAGGTCATGCACACGCTATCGATGTGTCCGACACCTTGAGTGATTATGAGGCTCGCCTCATTAATAAATACATGATAGTAATGGTTAATAATTTTGAACAGCGAAAAGCGCTGTTGGAACAAAATAACCATATCGTGTTTTTGAACCCGCAACCCAATACCAGGGATTACATATTAACAGGCCCGCTATCGGATAATTATGCGCTTTTTAACCTTGAAGGCGAAAAATTACGGGGATTTGAGGCGGAACCAAGTTACGCCTATCTTTTTGGGCCCGGTCTGCTTAAGCAAACCAGCATCCCTACTACCTATCCCTTCAGCCGGAGACTTTCTAATGCGGCGGGTACCGATGATTATTCGCAATATGTACTGACCGAAGCCGGGGCCGACAGCATATGGCAGCAATATCTTGACAACCGCAGCAACACACAACAATTATTTGTAAATGCGCCCTTAAAAACAGCCCAATCAGGAAAGTTTAAGTTTGAAAGAGCTGTAAAATGGAAGGAGGTACCGGTGCTTATCAAAAACATCATTATATACAAATACGATGACCCTGATTTCACCAGGATATACCCCGGCAATACAACTGATTTCGACCGGCTTGAAAAAGGAAATTACCGCGTGCTATTTTTATTAAAGGGCGATACGTATAATATAAAAGAAAATATCGTAATAAAACCCTATGGCACCAATTTTTACAAAGCCAGGGTTACGCCTGTACATCCAAGGGATTCGGTTAGTATAAAGATCAATAAAATTATTGAAAGCCGGACAGGCAGGTATGACAACTCGGACAGTGAAATTGTAAACGATGCCCTAAAAATAAAGGAGGCATTTAACGAAAAATATTTAAATGACTCGTTGTTTACTAAAATGGTTAAAGGAAAAGTGATTGGAAGTGACAATAAGTTACCAATTGTTGGCGCTTCATTACGTGTAAAGGGCACTACTATTGGCGCGGTGACGGATGTGAACGGCGATTTTACCCTAAAAGCGCCGGCCAGTGGGAGATTGGTGGTTTCATATATCGGTTATATTACGCAGGAAGTTGAATTTGAAGATGGTGAGAATTTGAAAATCTCACTGGCCCCCAGCGCGAGCGAACTAAGAGAAGTTGTTGTAACAGGTTATACTACACAGCTGAGAAAAGATATATCGGGATCTGTTTCCGTAATAAATGGACTGGCGGCAAAAGTGGCAGGCGTTTTGGTAACAGGTGACCCCGGATCGGGTAAGGAGATACATATCAGGGGCGTCTCGTCTGAACCAGGTCAGCAACCGCTATATATTATTGACGGGGTGCCCGTTAAAAGCCTCGCGGGGCTTTCGCCTGATCAAATAACGGATATCAGTATTTTAAAAAGTGCAGCGGCAACTGCGTTATATGGCTCCGAAGCGGTCAACGGGGTTGTGATAATAACCACCAGTAAGCCGAAGGCCAATAATGTGGGAGCACCCGCCCAACAATCAGACGGCTTGTCCATCCGTAAAAACTTTTCCGACTATGCCTATTGGCAGCCTAAACTTATTACTGATGAAAACGGCAAGGCGAGCTTTACCAGTACTTTCCCGGATGATATTACCAATTGGCGCACTTTCGTCATAGCCATCAACGGCCAAAAGCAATCAGGTTTTACAGAAAACCAAATTAAATCCTATAAACCGCTGAGTGCGGCTTTGACAACTCCTTTATTTGCCGTTCAGGGCGACTCTTTGAGCGCCATAGGCAAGGTGATGAACTATAATTCCGATCCGGTGAAACTAACGCGAAGCTTTACTTACAATGGCAAACTGTTTAAACAAGATGCACTCGAAATAAAAGATTCAAAAATAGATACCTTAAACGTTACTGCCGCCAAAACTGATAGCCTCACCTTTGAATATACAATAAAACGCAACAATGGCTATTTTGATGGCGAAAGGCGCAAAATACCGGTTATTGAACAGGGCGTAAAAGAAACCAAAGGAGAATTCGAAGCTTTAAATAAGGACACCACAATAATGATGAACTTCGACCCGGCGCTTGGGCCAATAACTTTCAGGGCTGAAGCATCGGCATTACCAGCATTGGCAGAAGAAGCCCAGCGCCTGCGCGAGTATAAATATTTATGTAACGAGCAATTGGCCTCGAAACTTAAGGGCTTACTTGCCGAAAAACGTATCAGGACATATTTAGGTGAATCTTTTAAATATGAAAGAAATATCCTTGAAGTAATAAAAAAACTGCAAGAGAACCGGCGCAGCCAGGGTACCTGGGGCTGGTGGAAAGATACGGATGAGGAACTTTGGATAAGCCTGCATGCTGTTGAAGCATTAACAGATGCGCAAAAGGAAGGCTATAGCATTGATATCGATCTGCCAAAACTCACCGAATATTTAGTTTACCAATTGGAACGCTACAAAGGCGAAGATAAACTCACCTGCCTCGAACTGCTGCATAAATTGAATGCCAAAGTGGATTATTCAAAATACATCGGGGTTATTACCAAAGAATTTGCTACTAAAAAGCAGGTATCAAAATATGACCAATTCCGCCTAATGTTGATAGAGGAGGAAGCTGGACAAAGAGTTAAAATGGACAGTCTGTTTGCCAATGAGCGCCACACCCTTTTCGGCAATACTTACTGGGGCGAGGATAGTTACCGCTTTTTTGATAATTCCATCCAGCTAAGCGTGCTGGCCTATAAGATCCTGAAAAACGAAGGCAAACACCCTGAACTGCTCGAAAAAATAAGGGGCTACTTTTTAGAACAACGCCGCACCGGCGAATGGCGTAATACTTACGAGTCGTCGTTAATATTGGAAACCATACTGCCTGACATTTTGATAGAAAACAAACAGGTTGAGCCCTCATCGATAACTATTACTGGCAACAAAACTGAAACCATTACCAATTTTCCTTACACTGCAACGCTGACCGATAGCCAGTTAAGCATCAGCAAAACAGGCAGCCTGCCAGTGTATATTACAGGGTACCAACAATTTTGGAACAGCAACCCCGAAAAGGTTAGTAAAGATTTTATGGTTGATACCTGGTTCGAAAAAAACGACGTTAAACTCAGCCAGCTAAAAGGGGGTGCACCTGTATTGCTAAAAGCCGAAGTAACTGCCAAAGGCGATGCTGATTATGTTATGATCGAAATACCAATCCCGGCTGGCTGCTGCTACGAAAGCAAACAGCAAAGCTGGGAAAACAACGAAGTTCACCGTGAATATTTTAAAGAAAAAGTAAGCATCTTTTGCAGGAAACTAAAACAGGGTAAGTACGAATTTACCGTTAACCTTATACCAAGATACGACGGAAAATACAACCTCAATCCCGCAAAAACGGAGATGATGTATTTCCCGGTATTTTATGGCAGGGAGGGGATGAAGAAGGTAATTATTGGTAATTAGCCATCGGACATTGAATATGCGATTTATAATTACCTGTGGATAAATAATTTGTTCGCAGATAGTTTATATTTGACTATGAACAGACTTAGGTGGATTTTTGGAATCCCTTTGGCTTTATCGATAGCCATTGGAATACTTATCCTTAATGCCGAGTTCACGTCAGCAATTAGTCATAACGAACTTTATAGACGAAGCTATTTATATTATCATGCATTCGTAAATATGATATGCTTTTTTCTTTTTGTATTTCTTTCCTCTCTATTTATTCCTTCAAAAAGAAAATATGCCGCGCTGATAGCAGTAATTATAAGTACTGCATTAGCAGGCATAGGTTTGTATGATACCTTTACACAAAGATATAGCGAAATTACCTTAACGATTTTGATAAATTACGCCGGACTATTTGCCGGGATATTAACAGGCATTTATATCAGCTATACAATTTTTAAAAACAAAGGTTGGGATGCGGTTAAAAAGGTGGACAATATTGGGGAGATGTACTAAACACAACGCTTCTTCAACCATTCACCTAATCAACACAATCCAACCCAATCAACCTAAAAAATCAAATGCTTCACCGTTAACCCGTTATTTATCAATTGTTTTAACGATTCAATCCCTATCTGCAAATGTGTTTGTACAAATTGTTCGGTGACGGCGGAATCGCTTTCGGCGGTTTTAACACCCTCGGGGATCATCGGCTGGTCGGAGATGAGTAATAGCGCGCCGGTCGGTATTTTATTAGCAAAGCCAGTAGTAAATATGGTGGCTGTTTCCATATCTATGGCCATAGCACGTAGTTTTTTGAGATATTTTTTAAACTCCCTGTCGTGTTCCCACACGCGGCGGTTGGTGGTGTAGCAGGTACCTGTAAAATAATCGCGCCCAAAATCACGGATAGTAGTAGAAATTGCTTTTTGCAGCGCGAACGCAGGCAATGCAGGTACTTCGGCAGGCAAGTAATCATTTGATGTGCCTTCCCCCCGGATAGCTGCTATCGGTAATACCAGGTCGCCTACATTATTTTTCTTTTTTAAGCCACCGCATTTCCCTAAAAATATAACAGCCTTTGGAGTAATAGCTGTAAGCAGGTCCATTATAGTAGCGGCTACCGAGCTTCCCATACCAAAATTAATAATAGTTATGCCGTTGGCGGTTACACTTTGCATGGGCTTATCAAGGCCCATTATGGGTGCACTATCATTCCATTCGGAAAATAGCTGTATATATTTAGAAAAGTTGGTAAGGATGATATACTGGCCAAAATCAGCCAGGTTGCGGCCTGTATAGCGTGGCAGCCAGTTGGTAACTATTGATTCTTTGGTCTTTAAACCGGTAACCTTCGAAGCTACTACCTCTTTTATCTTTTTTTCAGGTTTTTCGGGTACCTGGTCTTTTTTTATATCTAATTGCTCATTCATTGTTCTTTCGTTTTGCTTATCATTTTCTATTCCCCTTTAGGGGGAAGTGGTTTATACAACAAACCCCGGCGTTAACCAGGGCTTACTGTATATCAAATATAATAACCGGTTATATGCTTACTGTTAAGCTACCTTTAATTTTTTCAAGTCCGATTTTTCAAATTTCTCGTGTGCGTAATCCAGTGTGATATTTAAACGTTTGATATCCTTTTTTGAAGGGAACTCAAACATGGCGTCTATCATTATGGCTTCGCATATCGAGCGTAATCCACGGGCGCCAAGCTTAAATTCTACGGCTTTATCCACAATAAAATCAAGCACATCTTCTTCAAAGTCCAGCTTTACGCCTTCATATTCAAACAATTTTTTGTATTGTTTAAGTAATGAATTTTTGGGCTCGGTTAAAATATTGTGCAATGCTTCCCTGTCTAACGGGTTTAAATAAGTTAGTATAGGTAACCGGCCGATCAGTTCGGGTATTAAACCGAACGATTTTAAATCCTGTGGTGTAATGTACTTGTACAGGTTTTTTAAATCAACCTCGCCATCATCACGTTTCATTTTATAACCAACAGTTTGTGTACGTAAACGGTTAGCTATCTTACGCTCGATGCCATCAAACGCACCGCCGCAAATGAAAAGGATATTATTAGTGTTAACGGTGATCATTTTTTGATCGGGGTGTTTGCGGCCACCTTGAGGCGGTACATTCACCATCGTGCCTTCAAGTATTTTTAAAAGTGCCTGTTGTACCCCTTCACCAGATACATCACGGGTGATGGACGCATTATCGCTTTTACGGGCAATTTTATCCACCTCATCAATGTAAACAATACCGCGTTCGGCGGTTGCAACATCATAATCAGCAGACTGTAGTAAACGGGTAAGGATACTTTCAACATCTTCGCCTACATAACCAGCTTCAGTTAATACAGTAGCATCGCAAATGCAAAAAGGCACATTTAATATTTTTGCAAGGGTTTTGGCCAGCAATGTTTTGCCGGTACCGGTTTCGCCCACCATAATGATGTTTGATTTTTCCAGTTCTACCTCGTCTTTATCAATACGCTGGTTTAAGCGTTTGTAGTGGTTGTAAACAGCAACGGCCAATACTTTTTTTGCATCGTCCTGCCCTATTACATATTGATCAAGGTGAGCTTTTATTTCTGTCGGTTTCAACATGGCCGGTGTGGTTGGCGATGTTTTAACTTTACGTACTTTCAGTTCTTCGGCTAATATTTCATTTGCCTGGTTAACGCATTTATCACAAATATGTGCGTCGAGCCCTGCTATAAGCATCAGCGAATCCTGTTTACCTGCCCCACAAAACGAACACCTGATCTCCTTGCTGCTTTTATTCATGTTATTTAGATTCCTTATTCAAAATTAATAAAAAAGTCCGAAAGTCCGAAAAGTCGGCAAAGTCCGAAAGTAAAAAATTTCAGCGTTCGGACTTTATCTGCCCCCGGACTTTATTTGTACGAGTCCGGGGCCTTTAATGTTCGATTTATCCCAAAACAATTCTATCTTTCGGACTCGCGGACTTTACTGACTTTCGGACTATAAAAACTTATTTCTTTCCTTTGGTACCGCGCAAAATTTCATCAACCATACCAAATTCTTTTGCTTCTTCAGCAATCATCCAATGGTCACGGTCAGATGCATCCCAAACTTTTTCGAATGGTGCGCCGCTATGATCAGCAATGATCTGGTACAATTCTTTTTTCAATTTGGTTATTTCGTGATACGTAATTTCAATGTCCGACTGCTGGCCTTGCGCACCACCCGATGGCTGGTGTATCATTACCCTTGCATGTGGCAACGCCGCCCTTTTACCTTCGGTACCTGCACATAACAACACCGCTGCCATTGAAGCTGCCATGCCTGTGCAGATTGTAGCTACATCGTTTGATATAAATTGCATGGTATCATAAATTCCCAAACCGGCATAAACCGAACCACCAGGTGAGTTGATATATATCTGTATATCGCGTTTAGCATCAGCCGATTGTAAGAATAGCAATTGGGCTTGGATAATGTTTGCAATATTTTCATAAATCGCATCGCCAAGGAAAATAATACGGTCCATCATTAAACGCGAAAACACGTCCATTTGCGCTACGTTTAGTTGGCGTTCCTCTATAATATAAGGAGTCATTCCCGTTGGAAGCATACTTTTTTCAACGCCGCCAATAAATTTATCTACATAAATGCTGTTGATGCGGTGATGCTTAACAGCATATTTTCTGAATTCGTTTTTATCAATATTACTCATGATTTTTTGTTGTGTTAGATGCGGCATTTTAACCGCGATAAATATAGTTGTTACTTAAATACTTTTGTTATCAGAAAGTTTTTTTTAAGTAAATTTAATTGGTGGAAGTCTGAAAGACCGAAAGTCCGGAAGACCGAAAGTAACAACAGAAACTTGTTATAACCAAACTAACGAGACAAGGATAGGAGAAAAAATGCAAGAGTCGCCGCGCCGGGAAAACCAATCATCTTTCAGACTTTCGGACTTCCCGACTTTCGGACTCCTCTAACTACAGCTTCTGAAAATCTGTATATAAAATTTCCTGCTTATCTAAAGTAACAACGCTTTTTATATAATCAAATACGCGGAAGGCTTTTACCTCTTCGAATATTTTGTTGGCGTTTTCTTTATTCTGCAAATATTGAACGGTGTATTGCCCCAATTGCTCATCGCTTAACGGTGTTGGGCTATACATCCTGAATTGCTGATCTAAACGTATTTTTGCTAATTCAAAAACCTCATCATACTGAATGTCGATGTTCTGTTCTTTGATGACCTTATTTTCTATCAAAGTCCATTTAAGATTTTTAGCGAAATCGTTATAGCCGCCGGCCAATTCTTCAGCAGTCAGTTTTTCGTTGGTAGCTTTTAACCAGCGTTTCAAAAACTCATCAGGCAACTCAAATTGTACTTTATCCAGGCTGTATTTGTAAATATCGTCCTGCAATTTGCGCTCTGCGTCCTGCTGCATCATACCTTCAAGCTCTTCAGTAATTTTTGCCCTGAACTCCTCTTCGGTAGTCACTGTACCTTCACCAAATAATTTGTCAAAGAACTCCTGGTTCAGATCGCTTTCGTCCAAACGATTAACATTTTTCACAGTTAAACGAAAGTCGGATTTCAGATCTGCTGCTGTCTCTTCATCTATCTTTAATAAACCTGCAACCTTAGCTGCATCGTTATCAAATGCTTTCTGAATATTCAGCGTAATTTCGTCGCCTTTTTTTAACCCGATAAGTGAAGCTTTTACGGCCTCATCCTTAACCTGGTCTAAACGGACAGACGCTGTATTGCTTATCCCATCCTCAAAAACAGAACCATCCGGCGAAAGCTGGACTAATTCGCCGTAAAGCACATCATCATCTGCCGATACGTCAGGATTTGTCATTTTGCCATAGCTTCTGCGGATATTTTTAATGCGCGATGCTAAAGTTTCCTCATCAACTTTGATTACATATTGTGTTAATTTATCAGCTGCTGAAAAATCGATATTAAAATCAGGTGCCAGGCCAACTTCGTAGTTAAATTCAAAGTTATCGGCAAAATCCCAGTTGTATTGTTTGTCCTCGTCAAGCTGCGGAAGTGGCTGCCCTAAAACTTCCAACTGCTCAGTTTCAATGTATTTATTCAGGGTATCCGAAAGCATGTTGTTTATCTCATCAACTAAAATGCTTTTACCATACATTCTTTTTATATGTGATGCCGGCACCATTCCCGGGCGGAAGCCAGGTATCTTTGCTTTTTTAGCATGGTCTTTTATAGCTTTATCAACACGCGGCTGGTAATCTTCGGGATTGATATTTATTTTTACAATAGCGTTCAGGCTGTCTATTTTTTCCTGGGTAATATTCATCGTTAATTATTTTGGAGGGGCAAAGGTATGGAAAAAGTCCGAAAGTCGGAAAGTCCGAAAGACCGAAAGTAAAAAGATTACCCTTGTTGGTATTATCACCAATAAGTCCCATCGCATGGGGAAGTAGTTAAAAGCTAATATATCGGTTTGTTGGTGATAACACCCAACAAAGGCGGAGTAGGTTAAACAAAAAAGCGCTCAGATTTAAGCGCTTTCTTAACAATCAATTCTATAAAACTTTCTTCTTCCGGACTTTCCGACTTTCGGACTTATTTCAATTCACCTTCTCAACCGATGAAGCGCCTGATTTATCCGCATTAACACTTGAGGGGTTCCCTTTGTATTTTACGTCAGATGCACCGCTGGTATGCACGGTCAACGAGTTTAGTACATTTACTTCGCAATGGCCTGCACCCGAAGTTTGGATCTGGCAGCTGCCTACAACAAAATCAAAAGCGTAAACACGGCCAACGCCGCTCAGGTCAATATCATGCGATGTTGCCTGGCCTTTTAAGTTCAGTTCGGTCACGCCGCTACCGTTGGTTGTTACATTACCGGCGTTAAGGTCCATAGTAACTTTTGTGGCGCCTGATAGTTTAAAATGCAGGTCCTGGGTTGTTACTTTGCCATCCGATTCAATTTCAACAGCCCCTGATGCTTTTACTTCATCAAGGTTTTTTACGCCTACATTTATTACGAGTTGACCGTTATTACATAAATTACGTTTGCTGTAAATGCGCAGCCTGTCCCCTTCAATTTCTGTTTTAATATATTTCAACAGGTTGTCATCGGCGGTAACTTTTATGGCCATCGAGCTATCCTGCTTTAAGATAACTTTGTAATTGCCCGATACGCTGATGCTGCTAAAATTGCCTACCTTACGATCTTCGGATACCATATGGCCCGAGCCATGTACGCAATTAAACCTGCATGCCGACAACCCTGCTAAGGTAATGCCTGCTATTACTACCAGTGCTAAATGTATCTTTTTCATGATTTTATTTTGTTTGACTATGAGTTAGGAATTTAAGTTACATCAAATTTATGAATTTGTTTGTTATAATCGGTTGATTAGGTTGATTGAGTTGGATTAAGTGAGTGGTTGGTTTCGTAAAAAAAGTGAGCGGCTGTTGCCAGCCTGCCCACTTATAACACTTAAACTAACTAATCAACTAAAGATCTGCGAGGTCATCTAAGCCTGCAACAACCGGGGCTTTTGTTGCAACTGTTGTTAAAGTTTTTGAAGCATTTACAGTTACAAAATCGTTTTGATTAATGTTGGCTGCGTTGCTGTATTTTAAAGTATATTCATCGGCGGCACCGCTCAGGCTTGCTTTTGCATTATCAGCTACAGTAAGGCTGGCGCTGTAAGCATCTATGTTAAGGTTGGCTGATGAGTTATTGTGCAGGTCGACATTGAATTCAATTTTTGAAAGATCACCGAATGATTTTACATCTGCATTGTCATAAGCTGAAACTGAGCGAAGATCGTTTGCGGTAACCCATACCACCAATTTTTCGGCTTTGTATGATGCGATGCTTAACACCCCGTTTTTGCTTTGCACCAATGCGCTTTCAGCATAATATTTATTGTAAACTTTTACCTGGTCGGCTGCACCGTCTGATATGTACAGCTCAACGTTGCCGCGAACTTCTATTTTATTAATGGCGCTTACATCGGTTAAAACGGTGTAGCTTCCGTTATCGGCAGGGGCTGCTGCGTAAGATGTTGCTGCTATTCCGGTACTTAATACAAGTGCTGCGAATATGGTTACTATTTGAGTTTTCATGATGTTTGATATTTTGATTGTTCTTGTTTTATTTTCTGTTTCTAAATACGCTAATAAGACCCCTCCACCATAGCTAACGTTACAGCAAAATGGCCTGTATTAGGTATAGGAGGGGCTTTTCTCGGTGAAGCGGGGATTAGTGTCGGTGAAAAAAATTAGTTGATGGTTGATGGTTCATAGTCCATAGTTGAATTTGGAAGGTAGCGGCGTTCCATAGTAACAGATTCCCGCCGCCACGGGGTCTCTGAAAGGTTTAAGTTAACACACAAAATTTGGTTAGGCGGATATAGTAGTAGATTTCACCAAACGTTCCTACGGAACGCATTTTTTGGCGAAGATATTTTCTACCAACCATACGTCCCGATGGGACGAAAAAAAAAAATGCGTCCCGTAGGGACGCTTGGTTGGTAGAAGTCGAATCAAAAATCGTTTTTACGTTCCATAGGAACGTTTGGTGATCGCCGATTTTATATTAACGGCGCGTTATTTGCTACTTATTTTTGTGGGTTGACTTGAACAAAAAGGACCCTGCGTTCAAGTAGTACCAGATTGAAGTGGAATTTTCAAATTTGGAAATAACCCGGGTTTTCAAACTTAATCAGAAGTTATTCTCATGTTCCGTATTGGCTTGTTTACAAGCATATCGCATACCGCAGGTTCCTCTTCGAGAGAACCTGCGGGGACAAAGCCCCATTCGTTAACTTAATTTGCGGTAGGCGTAGGATTCGAACCCTGCGCGTTAACGCCCCGCCGGTTTTCAAGACCGGATGTACACCATTGTACGGCGCCTACCTTTTTTGTGGGAACGGATGGACTCGAACCACCAACGTTGCGAAACGGCGGATTTACAGTCCGCTGCAATAACCATTCTGCCACGTTCCCATTTGCAGAAGATATGAGATTCGAACTCATGCAAGTTTTACCCTGTACGGTTTAGCAAACCGTTGCCTTACCACTCGGCCAACCTTCTGTGTAGTGCTACCGGGATTCGAACCCGGAAACTTGGATTTTAAGTCCAATACGGTTGCCTGTTACATAATAGCACCTTTTGTACCCCTAACCGGATTCGAACCGATACACCATGATCCTAAATCATGTACGACTGCCAATTACGTCATAGGGGCAAATAAAAAAAGCCTCTTGATGTTGGTCAAGAGGCTTTTTTAAAGTATAAACTTTAATATTTTTAATCCATAGGACTCCTCTTGCCATTCAGTTTTGAATAACTTGACAGTAAGAGGCTATATAGATTTTGTGTGTTCACGGAGCAAATATACATTTATTTTCCTTTAGATAAAAAACAAAAATCCCCTGCAAACAAAACTCTATTTTGCATTATAACATAAAAACGTTTTATGGCAACGCTGCTATTCCTGCTGACATTTTTATCATTGCTGATTTTGCTTATCCGGCTAATTATAAAAGCAATAAGGCACAAGCCGGTTAAACCCACCTTAAAAACAATCGGCATCATAGCGGGCGTTTATTTAGTTTTATGGACGGGGTTTTACATTAAAAGCAGCTTTATCACCGTGCCCCTGGGTACCGATGTTTGCTTTGACGACTGGTGCGCTACCGTCACCCAAATTGAAACAAGCGGCGCCGCGCAAACAAAACTACCGCCTTTGGGTACAGATAGCACATGGGTGATATTACATATAAAAATGAGCAACCAGGCGCGGGGCATTGCGCAAAAACCATCGGAGCCACGGGTCCATTTAATAGAAGAGAATGGGAACTATTGGGAATATTCTGCGAAAGGACAGCAAGCGCTTGAGCAAAAAACAGGTAAACAGCCCGGTATCGATAGCCGGTTAGAACTGCACCAATCTTTGGAAACGCAGTTGGTATTTGCAATGCCATCAAATGCCAAAAAAGTAAAAGCTTTGATAGAGGAAGGCCCGTTTATTACAAAACTGCTACTGGCCGATGACCGGGATGTGTTTGAGGTGCCATAGCCCCTCACCTATTCAATGCCTTAAAAACATATTCCTTATAGCTAAAACCTATTGGCAACTCAACGGCGCCAATCTCAATATCGGCAGCGGTAAAGGCGGTTATATTTTTAAGGTTTACTATAAATGAGCGGTGGATGCGCAAAAAGCCTTTGCCATTCAGTTCTTTTTCAAAGTTGCTGATCTTGTACTTGGCAATAATTTGTTTGTCGGTAGTGTGTACTTTGATATAATCTTTTAAACTCTCGGCATATAAAATATCATCCACATTAAGCTTAAAATATTTTGTGCCTGATTTGATATAGATGAACTGCGCTTCGGATGATGGCAAAACTTCGGCAATGCTCTGGTTGCTGTTTCGCAGGTAACGTTCAATGGATTTAAAGAAACGGTCGAACGTGATAGGCTTTAGCAGGTAATCAACAATGTCAAGGTCATAACCCTCAAGTGCAAACTCACGGTGGGCCGTCGTAATAATTGTTTTTGGTGGATTTTTTAAGGTTTTAAGCAGGTCGAGGCCTGATATTTTGGGCATTTTTATATCGAGGAACAAAAGGTCAATAGGCTGGGTATTTAAAACCGAAAGCGCTTTTACAGCATTGTTACAGGTTGCGGTTACCTCGAAATAATCCAGCTGTTGCAGGTGCTGCTCTAATAGCGAAATTGCTAAAGGTTCATCATCAACCAGCAGGCATTTTATTTTCATTTTTCAGCAGGGTTTAAATCAACCGTAAGGGTTACCGTAAAAAAAGTGTCCGTATGTTCAACTACTAAGGTATGTGTTTTTGGATAGATGAGTTCCAGTTGTTTTTTTAAGTTAGGCAGGCCGATGCTGATATTTTCACCGCTCTGCGGTTTTGGCGTGAATGAATTGGATACCTTAAATTTAAAAGTGCTGCTGTTTACAAGCAAATCGATATTAATAATCGGGCTGCCCATATCATCACCTGCCCCATGTTTAAAAGCATTTTCGACGATGGATATTAATATCAATGGCGCTATCTCTATTTCACGGTCGATTTCCGTTTTAAAATTCACTTTCAGGCGATCATCATAACGCAATTTCTCAAGCCCGATATAATTGTTCAGCAAAGTTATTTCCCCCGAAAGGGGAACAAAAGTTGTATTGCAGCGGTAAAGTATGTAGTCCAGGATCTCGGATAAGCGCCCGATTGATGCCGATGTTTTATTGGAATTACTCAGCGACAGGGAGTAAATATTGTTTAAAGTATTGAATAAAAAGTGGGGGTTAAGCTGTGTTTTTAATAGCCGTAGTTCTGTTTCTGCTTTTTCTTTTTCTAATGATAGCGTATGTTTTTGGATAGCCAGCTGGTCTTTCAGCAACTTTAAAAACATAAAAACAAATGCCACGGAAAACAGGCGAAAAAAATACGTGTAGATGAGTTTCGGGAGGTCGGTCAATATTTCAACGGGGGTTTCGCTTGGATTTTTGGCCGTTCCAAAAAAAGGCTCTTGAAAGTATATTACCTCGAACCTGGAAAGTGCGCATATTACATAAGCGCTAAGCAAAAAGCAAATAAAAGCCTGCACATACTTTTGCCGGTAAAACAAAGGGGCAATAACATATGCCAGTATATAAGCTGCCGGAATTTGTGAAACCAGGTTAATACCATCCCCAATAATATTGTTTGTAAATGGGACAACATCGCTGTTATGATAACTGCTTGAGCTTAATTGCAGCAATAAGGCTGTCACCCAGAATAGTATATGGATTGTTACGCGCTGCTCCTTATTAAATCCTATTATTTTATCCGAAAAACTCATTATAACAAGTATACGGCTAATGGCTATTTTATTTACCAATTGTCGACGAACAAATAAAACCGACCCCTCAATAGTTAAAATCAGCTGTCAAACCGTCCCGGTCATACAAAATTTATTGTTCGACGACTATTACCAGCCGTATGTAGGCGGTTACAAAATCGCAATAGAATAATGATGAACATTGGGCAAACAGCAAGAATATGCGCCCAAATTCAATAGCATCGTTATTTAAAAAATTGAGTTTTACATTGGCTTTTACACTTCTCGCCTTACAACCTTTCGCGCAGGCCACAAACACGGCATCGGTTAAAGGTATTGTGGTTGATGAACAAAAAGCGCCCCTGCCCTACACCACTATCGTTTTAAAAAATGCAAAAGATTCAGGCATTTACCGTTCTGCCCTTAGTGATGAAAAAGGCGCATTTACTTTTAACAAATTAAAACCGGGCAATTACTTTATAGAGCTATCGATGATAGGTTTTGAAAAGCTTGTTAAACCGGGAATTACCATTGCCGATAGTGAAATTGATTTGGGCGTCTCGATCCTTAAAAAATCAACCAATACACTAAAAGAAGTCACCATAAAAGCTGATGTGCCGCTTATTGAAAGGCAGATAGATAAAACGGTGGTGAATGTCGGTCAAAATATCACCAACGATGGTTCCACAGTCTTGGAGGTGATGCAGAAACTGCCGGGTGTACAGGTATCGCCCGACGGGCAAATCACGCTGGACGGTAAGCCCGGCGTAAATGTTTATATCGATGGCAAGGCAACCTACCTCTCCGCCGAAGACCTTGTGAATTTACTTGGCGGGATGCAGGCCTCAACCATTCAAAAGGTAGAGATCATGACCAACCCATCCGCCAAATACGATGCCGCCGGGACAGCGGGTATCATCAACATCGTAAAAAAGAAAAATCGCAAAGAAGGCCTCAACGGAAGCGTTAACGGTAGCTTTGGCGAGAGCTATTACAGCAAGTATAACGGCGGCCTTACCCTGAGCTATAAGACCGAAAACTATAATATTTTCTTCAACAATACCTATAGCTACAGCAAAACCCGGAGTGGACGTACTGTAACCAGTGATATATTAAACCCCAATAATTCCTTATTAACAGAGGAAGCATCGGACAATTACAGCTCCAGTACAAATAAAACGGACAGGCCCACGCTTGGCATCGATTTGTACCTGTCACCAAAAACCACGCTTACATTATCGGGCACCGGCGGCATCGGGCTTTCGGATAACCCGCTTATATCGAATATGAATATATTGGACAGCAACCGGGTGAAAACCAATACAGAAAATTTTAAAAGTGATTTGCATGATAACCCGATAAATTACACTACCGGGATCCAGCTGGTGCACCAACTCGACACATTGGGTAAACAGTTTACTGTAAATTTTGATTACTCAAACTACCGGAACATGCCCATTCAAAACAATTTTACCACATTAAATGATGCCAACGGAAATTTCTTGAGTGAAACCGATGCACTGCTTTTACAGCAAAGGCACCTAAATATTTATGAGGCAAATGCCGATTATGAGCAACCGCTAAATAAAAAGGGCAAATTGGAAACGGGGATAAAATCGAGTTATGTAAAGGCAATTAACGATAACAATTATTATGACCAGATCGGAGGCCAAAACTTGCTGGATACCGCCCAAACCGATTATTCTGTCAATACGGAAAACATCAATGCGGCTTACATCAACATCAACCAAAACTTTAAAAAGCTTACAGTACAAGCTGGCGTGCGTGGCGAGCAAACAATTGCAAAAGGCGAACAATTGCTCACCAACCAGGTGGTTAATCAAAATTATTTCCAGCTTTTCCCGACTTTGTTTTTTGATTATAAATTGGATGACCAAAACACTTTTAATATTAAGCTTGGGAGGCGAACTGAACGTGCCGAATATTCCGAAATGGTGCCTTTCAGGCGACCGCAAACGGCTACGCTATATTTCCAGGGCAACCCTAATTTAAAGCCGCAACTTTCGTGGCATGCTGAAGCCACCTGGAGTTTTCAAAGTGCTTTTTATATTACATTTAATTATGATATCTACCGGGATTACATCCGCACGTTCCCATATTTGGATAGCAACAAAACAACCATCACACGCATACCTACCAACGTACAGGGCGCACATGCGTTGGATATCGATATCGGCTATTCAAAGAAATTAACCGGCTGGTGGTCCACTGATAATACACTCTCTATCTATCAAACCGCTTTTAATGGCAGCGCAAATGGTTACAGTCTTGATAATGGCGGCATCCTCTCAGCTTATTTAAGCACCAATAACAGTTTCCAGCTTGGTAAAAAATTAGCCGCCGAATGCGATTTTGAATATGACTCAAAACGTCAATTTATCAATTCAACTTTTGGTCCCTATTCCATATTGAGCTTCGGTTTAAAGAGACCCATATTAGCTGATAAAGGTAGCATCTCCCTAAATGCACATAATATTTTGCAAAGCGAAGGGCATAACGCCATTGACAGGAACGCAGGTTTATACCAATATTCTGAATGGTATTTTTATACCAGGTCAGTATCCGTCAATTTCACTTACCGTTTTGGAACGGGCAAAGTAACTAAAGCCCACGCGCCTGGCGCGTCAGATGTGCAGGGCAGGGCTGGGGGGTAGTTTTAAAGTCCATAATCTTAAGCCGGGAGTCTAAAGTAAAAAAACAAAGACTTCCGAAGTTTAACTCGATGCTGTTCGTTTTTCAAAGGCCTCGTTGAGGGCTTCGCCGTTTGAAAACTTCGGAAGTCTAACTGTTTCCCAGGGATTCCAGCAAGCTGTCCTTATAGGTTAGCCCGATAGGCAGATTTATATCATTAACACTAATAAAATTGCCTTCGATAAATTTTATATAGTTTTTATTGATGATAGTAGAGCGATGTATCCTGATAAATTGCGCAGACGGCAAAAGCTGCTCTATCTTACCTAAGGTCATGTAGGTAATATAAGTTCTGGTGGGCATATGCGCCTTTAAATAATCGCCATAGGCTTCAATGTAAATTATATCGTTAAAATCTACCTTAACCAGCCGCCGGTCTACCTTCAGGAATATATGCGCGTTAGGTTCAATGCTGTTTTTAGCCACCGGTTCAGCGCCATTTGGAGCCAGTTTTTGAACAGCCTTTACAAACCTTTCAAAAGTGATGGGTTTCAGCAGGTAATCTATAGCCTCTATTTCAAAAGCATCAACCGCATAGTTTGGATAGGCCGTGGTGAATATTACTTTGGGTGCCGTTTTCAATGAACGCAAAAAGTTTATGCCGGTTATGCCCGGCATTTCGATATCTAAAAATATAACATCAACCCTTTGCTCGTGCAATACCGCAAATGCTTCAATTGCACTTTGGCAAACAGCTGCACATTTCAAATAGGGCAATTGACCGATATAACCAGCCAGGAGTTGCCTGGCCAGCGGCTCATCGTCAACTATAATGCAATTGATCATTCTTTTTGGTATTTTATCATCAAAGTAACGGTAAAAACGGTTTCCTCATCGTAAATATTCAACTGATGCCTGCCGGGATATAACAGGTTAAGGCGTTTTCTTACATTTTTAAGTCCGATGCCGCCTTCCGCCTGCGAAGGACCTTCATGTGTGTTTTTAGGGTTTGATGTTTGAAAGATAAATTCTTCATCATCAACGGTTAACACCAGTTTCACCCACTTATCGGGCGTATCTTTTTGCAGCGAATGTTTAAAAGTATTTTCAATCAATGGTAAAAAGATAAGCGGTTCGATAAAAACATTGCTGATATCGCCCTGTACCGAAAATTCAATGCTTTCCTTGCTGTTATGCCGCAAATTTTCCAGTTCAATATAGCTTTTTATAAAATCAACTTCCTGCTGTAGCGGCACTTTATCCTGTTCGGCATTATATAGCACATAGCGCATGATACCTGAAAGATCGGCTATCATAGCTGACGTTTTTGGTGACCCCGCGATGCTAAGCGCATACATATTGTTAAGCGTGTTGAAAAAAAAATGCGGCTGTACCTGGGCTTTTAAATGGTTAAGCTCCATTTTAAGTTTTTCATTTTCAAGCACAAACAGGTTATGCCGGTTTTTAAAAAGCAATTTTAATATATATAACGATGTAGCCGCCAGCAGCACCAGGATGGTATAACCTATGTCTTCGTTAAAAAAAACCTTCGAAAAATTAAGCGGCTGGGCATACCTTAAGCCATCCCGGTAACCTTTGGGAATAAAGGGCATAGCAATTGTAACAACCATTGTTATCCTGTTGCTTAATTCATAAAGCAGGATATAACACGCAAAAAGGAGAGCGGCTAAGAAATACCGATCCTTGCCGATGGTGTAAGGCAGGTACACCCTGTAAAACAGCATAATTACCGGCAGGCCGAGGATGGTAAGAAACACATAACTGAAGGTATACGATATCCACGACCAGGTTTGCAGCCCTACCGCAAAAGGGCTTACTACGCCTATAACAAACAGGAAAACAACTTCGGCAATCAGGCTTTTTTGTTTGTAGTTAAGCGATGAAAAAATGACTGACATTTTTAAAATTACATCATTGTTTGTTAACCCGCTAAGTTTTTCGATGAACATGGCTTTTTACGGGTTGAATTTTGTGGCGGTGCTGTTCGTCGAATTATCATGGCCGTTCAACTAATAAATTTATTGGTGCGCGTCCTAAAGCGCAGATTTGTACGGTGGCGATTCGGTTTTTGCTATCTACTCACGCTAAATTTTTACACAATGAAATATTTAAAAGTCTTGCTGTCAATTCTATTTATTATGCTTAGCGCTGATAGTTTCAGCCAGTCGAAATACCAAAATATCGAAATCTACGCCAAAGTATGGGGCTTTATCAAGTACCATCACCCCAACGTCGCCAGCGGTACCATTAATTGGGACTCGGTGTTTGTCGCCCATATCGATAAAATTATTGTTGCAAAAAATAGCGAGGACTTAAATGCCGAAGTGGCTGAATTGATTGCCGCACCAGGGACGGACAAAAACATGGAGGTGGCGCCCCCAACAGGTGACATTTTTACTAAAAACCATGACCTCGGCTGGCTGGAGCATTCGACCGTGTTGAACCAATCTAACAAGAGCAGGCTTCTGTACATCTTTACACACCGCAACCGCGGCAATAATCGCTTTGTGAAATCCATCAATCAAACCGACTACAGCGGGGAAAACCCCTACGAACAAATGACATGGCCCACCCCTGAATACCGCCTGCTTTTTTTAGCCCGGTTCTGGAATGCAATTAATTATTATGACCCATACAAGTTTATCACGGCTGAAAACTGGAACAGTGTTTTAACCCGTTTTATCCCGAAGGTGCAGCGGGTAAAAGACACGACCGCTTATCATAAAATATTGCTTCAACTGGCGGTGGAGCTGCATGACGGCCATGCGCAACTATGGGGTCGTGATGATCTATGGGGTAAGTATTGGCTTCCGTTTTACATAACCGTGCTACATGACACAGTCGTTATCTCGCACACGGATGATGGTGGGCGTATCAAACCCGGCGACCTGCTGGTCGCGATAAATAACGAACCTATTGCTAAACGGATAGCGCGCTTTAGGCGATATACAACTTCATCAAACCTGCCATCGTTGAACAGGCACCTTGAGCAACTGTTGCTTTTAACGACCGATACGGCACAGCAAGTTACCATTAAACGGGGCGTCAAAACGTTTGCTATCCGGATAAGCAATATACTTGTTACACAGCGAAAATGGCAATACATCAATAACTACACTGCAAACGAAAAAGGGTACGAGATGATCGGCAAATCTATCATCAGGGTGTACACCGCCCAAAACTGGGGTAAAAATATGGATACGATAAAAGCCCTGATGCGGACCAAAAAGGCCATAATCTTTGATGCGCGTAGCTATATGGACAACGATGCTTTTTACAATATATTCGACATGTTTCTGCCACGTCCTGCGCCAATTGACGTTGAAACGAAAATAATGCCCAACGAGCCCGGTTATTTTAAATGGGTACTGTCGCCCAAAATAGGCGGCGTTAACCCGCGGCCATACAGCGGAAAAGTGATCATACTGGCCGATGAGCGCTGCCAAAGCCAGGGCGAGTACACGGTAATGACGCTACAGACAATTCCTCATTCGGTTACCATCGGTAGCCAAACCTGCGGATTGGATGGCGCGGATTCCTATTTTCCAATGGGAGGCGGTATGTCTATCTCGCATTCGGGCTACGGGATTTACTACCCGGATAAAACGCCAACTCAGCAGCGCGGGGTGAGAATTGACATCCGGGCAAAAAAGACGGTTAAAAGTACAGTAAAAGATGAAGATGTTGCCCTGGAAAAAGCTTTGCAATATTTAAAGAAGTATGGAATAAATTAAGAGGTATCCGCAAGCACCTAATTAAAAAGGGCTTGCGGATACATAAAGTTCACCCTTCAAATAAACCAACATCAACCCTGCAATCTTTAACTATTTTGATAACCAGCGCAATTTCAATAGGTTCATCAGCACTTTGCG
>Ga0207038_10036_pt1 | contig 38646 bp, 32 predicted proteins | sample Alteio_BWMinCont_76_FD_153285 | JGI IMG/M metagenome (GOLD analysis project Ga0207038, IMG submission 153285) | Enriched cells from forest soil in Barre Woods Harvard Forest LTER site, Petersham, Massachusetts, United States -... | ecosystem: Environmental > Terrestrial > Soil > Temperate forest >...
ATGAAGTTGCGCAGCCCGGTTATTATCGGGTTAAATTGGATAATCACATTATTACCGAAATAGCGCCTACCGAAAGAGGGGCTCATTTGCGTTTTACCTTTCCAAAGGGTAAAGAATCCTACCTGATTTTAGATGGGTATACCAAAATGAGCGGAGTGAAAATTTTTCCGGATGAAAGGAAGATCACCGGGTATGTTAATAATTGCCGCTGGGCGCCCCAAAATTTTAAAAACTATTTTGTTATTGTTTTTGATAAGCCGTTTACCAGCTATGGCACGTGGGAGAATAAAAAGAACCAGGTAACCGCTGATAATTTGTCTGCGGAAGGTGAGGGTATCGGCGCCTATATCAAGTTTAAAGATGGCGAAACGGTGCAGGCCAAAGTAGCTTCATCATACATCAGTCCCGAACAGGCCGAAATCACCCTGCAAACGGAACTTGGTAAATACAAATCCTTTGATGAAACCCATCATGCAGCTGATAAAGTTTGGAATACGCTGCTTGGCAGGATGATGGTTGAAGGCGGCACCGAAGAACAAAAGGCCACATTTTATTCGTGCCTGTATCACGCCAACCTTTTTTCGCACCAGTTTTTTGAATATGGGCAGGATAGCAAGCCATATTATTACAGCCCCTACGACGGAAAGGTACATGATGGCTATATGTATACCGACAATGGTTTTTGGGATACTTTCCGCGCGCAATTTCCATTGAATACAATTATGCATCCTATAATGGAGGGCCGGTATGTACAGGCGTTACTTGATGCGCAGCAACAGTGCGGCTGGCTGCCGGCATGGTCGTTCCCTGCTGAAACGGGGGGCATGCTGGGCAATCACGCGATATCGTTATTAACCGATGCCTGGGTAAAAGGCATCCGGACCTTTGATCCGAAGAGGGCGCTGGAAGCCTATTACCATGAGGCCACCAATAAAGGTCCATGGGGTAGTGCCAATGGAAGGCCGGGCTGGAAAGAATATTTTGCGGATGGATATGTTCCTTACAGCGAAAAAACACAGGGGGCAACTGCCTGGACGCTGGAGTTTGCCTATGACGATTTTTGCGGGTACCAGTTGGCGAAACAAACGGGAAACAAGTTTTATGAAGACGTTTTTGCACGACAGATGTACAATTACAAAAACCTGTTCGATAAGAAAACGCGGTTTATGCGGGCAAAAGATGAAAAAGGGAATTGGATAGAGCCGTTTGATCCGCTGGACTGGGGCGGCCCGTACACCGAAGGCAATGCCTGGCATTGGACATGGTCGGTTTTTCATGATACGCAGGGGCTGATCGATCTGATGGGTGGTAACAAAAATTTCATTGCAAAACTCGATTCGGTGTTTACAGAGCCTGGCACGATCAAGGTAGGGGGATATGGAACGGTGATCCACGAAATGACAGAAATGGCTGCCTTCAATATGGGCCAATATGCCCAGGGTAATGAACCGATCCAGCATATGATCTACCTGTACAATTATGCGGGAGAACCCTGGAAAGCACAGCAGCATATCCGCGATGTAATGGACAAAATGTACAATGCTACGGAAAACGGTTATCCCGGCGATGAGGACGAGGGGCAAATGTCATCCTGGTATGTTTTAAGTGCTGCGGGTATTTACAGTGTTTGCCCCGGGACAGACCAGTATGTTATCGGCAGCCCTGCATTTAATAAAATGACCATCACGCTTGAAAACGGGAAGAAGTTTACGATAGAGGCAAATAACAACAGCAAAACGAATGTTTACATCCAATCGGCTACGCTAAACGGAAAGCCTTATTCTCATAACTGGATAACGCAAACTGATATAATGAATGGCGGTGTACTCCATTTTGAAATGGGTGACAAGCCCAATTTTCAACGCGGGCTAAACGCAGATGATAAACCATTTTCATTATCGGCAGGGGTATTATAAAAGTGGAACACGCTGATTATCAGTGGATCCATCGATTGTTGTTAAATGTAGCATTTGCGTAAGTGTTGATTATCAATTACTTACATAAATTTAGTTGTTTTAAAAAAGTGAAACAGCCTGATAATAAGCGTGTTTCACGATGTTCCGGGTGTTCCGTTGTAAAAAGTGGAACGCTTGTAATCGAAATAATCAATGAAAGAAGCAATTATTTACCAAACAACCTAACAGGCGGCAATGTTAAATTCCCGCAAAAAAAAATGAAAATTAAAAAAGGAAAACTGATTTTATTGCTGATCCTCATATTACAGTCGGCCGCAATTTTTACTGCCAACGCACAAGTTACTAAAATTCCACACGGCATACTGGTAAAAGCAGGAGGAAGGCAAGTAGGGTTGACGATTGCTAAGGATGCAGCATTTTGTTTAAGCTTAAACTTAAACAATGCTATCACGCCATCAACCGTAAAAAGCGTTTTTATTGACGACAGCAACAAGGCTGTCGCACCGTTTACGGTGATTTCAGCATCTCCTTCCTACGGGATCAAGACCCCATATGGAAAAGTGATGATCAATACAGCGAGCAGCACATGGTCGTTGTACAATGCGGCCGGGCGGGTGCTTATCAAAGACGGCGCTTATTCATTTACCGACTCATCAATACAAATTACCTATACCGCAGAAGGGTTGTTGTATGGCTCCGGGAATTTATCGTCAAAAGAGCTTGAAAAAAATCGGTCAGCTTCAGGTGTTTGGAATGGAGCTGCCGGTATTCCATACTTTTGGAATAACGCAGGTTATAGTGCGTTTGCAGTTTCGGCAAATGATGATAAACCCGCAACCTGGGACCGGGGTAAGGATAAAACGACCTTAACCTGGAAATTTGCCGGAAAGGCAGCAAATTTATACCTGTGGCCTGCTAAAACTATGTACGATGGTGTAAGGGGATATGTAAAACTTACAGGGAGGCCAAAACTACCGCCAAGGTGGGCATTCGGCTACCTGCAAAGCCAATGGGGCTGGGCAGACAGCACTTATATAAGAGATGTTGCAACTAAATTCCGTACGCATAAATTGCCGGTAGATGCATTTATTTTCGACTTTGAATGGTACACCACTTTGCCCGATTATTCTGTAGCCAAAGAGGGCAAGGCAGGATTTTCAGATTTTACATTTAACCCAAAACTATTCCCCCGTCCGGCCACACAGATAGCTGAATTAAAAGACCAGGGTCTTAAATTTATTGGTATCCGTAAGCCACGGCTGGGCAACACCGCGTTGCTGGATACCGCCAGGAAAAACGGCTGGCTTATAAGCCCGAAAACTGATAGCCGTGATTTAAACTTTAGTAACGCCAGCCTGCGAAAATGGTATGAAGAAAAAAACAGGCCGCTGATTAAAGCAGGTGTTGATGCCTGGTGGGATGACGAAGGGGAATCGTATTATACTTGCTACTATTGGTGGAACACAGCGCAGCGCGATTTGCTGGCATCCGCCCGGCCAAATTATCGCCACTTTACCTTAAACAGGGCATTCAGTCCCGGCAACCAGCGTTTTGGCTATTGCACCTGGAGCGGAGATATTCCTTCAAACTGGCCATCTTTGGCTGAAGTGCCCATGGATCTGCTTAATTTCAGCCTGGCAGGAATGTACTACGGATCTTGCGACATCGGTGGTTTCCAGGGAACGCCAACCAAAGAAATGTTGGTCCGCTGGTTTCAGGCAGGCGTATTTTTTCCTATCATGCGCTCCCACTCCAACATTGGCACAACTGCCCGTTTTCCTTATTTATGGGGTACCGATGGTGAAGCTGCCATGCGTAAAGCGCTTGACTTTCGCTACCGATTGCTCCCTTATATTTATAGCCTGGGGCATGAGGCCTACAACAGCGGCGCACCCATTATGCGGCCGTTGGTTATGGAGTTCCCGGCAGATACAACGGTTGCAAACATGACGAATGAATGGCTGGTAGGCAAAGGGCTATTGGCAGCGCCGGTATTGAATGAAGGCGGCAAGCGAAACGTTTACTTACCCAATGACACGTGGTACGACTACTATACCGGCAATGTGATCCAAGGGCCAAAAACTATTTCGGTTGATAAAGCGCTTGATGAAATACCGGTATATGTACGCGCGGGAACCATTCTTCCTGTTGGCCCTGTTGTTCAATATTCAGAAGAAACATCTGATGCTCCACTTGAAATTCACATTTATCCAGGGAAAAACGGCAGCTTTAAAATGGTTGAGGACGATGGAACATCCTACAATTACACCAAAGGCAAAACAAGAACAACAGCTTATTATTGGAATGATGCCACTAAAACATTATCATGGAAGGTAAACGGCTCCTATTCTGGTAAAAACGTTTATAAAACCATTGAAGCGGTTTTAGGCAAGCAAGAAAAGGGCGCAATTATCGGTAAAAAAGGCAGCCTGGTTTTTAAATGATAGAATTATGAGCCGCTTTGAAGCATCGCAGAAGGCGACAATAATTTCTTCTTCTCAAAATAGAACAGCATAATGATAACACAACACATGATACTAATGCCGGGTTACAACAGTCTGAAAAAGATACTTTTATTACAGGTGCTGATACTTTTAGGTTTAAATGCATCAGCCCAAAATGATATTGTTTATTTAAATAACAACAATCCAAATATTACCTGGAAAGTTAAAGCGCAGGCTGATCTTAAAACCGACAGTATAAATATTTATAAGGCTGGCTACAATACGGATGATTGGGTGCATGCGATTGTTCCGGGAACTGTGTTTGCCTCTTATGTAGCTGATGGGCTGGAAAAGGACCCTAATTTTGGTGATAACATTTACAAAGTCGATAAAAAAAAATACGACCGTGATTTTTGGTATAGAACCGAATTCGCAGTACCCACCGGTTTTACAAAAAAAACAACCTGGCTAAACTTTAAAGGAATAAACCGCAAGGCAGACATCTATCTGAATGGAACAAAATTAGGCAGCCTGGATGGCTTTATGCAGCGCGGAAAATATGATATTACCGCCTTAGTTAAAAAAAGCGGACCGAATACACTGGCGGTATTAGTGCACTGGCCGCTCGCGCCGCTGGTAAACTACGCAAGTCCCACTTATATCCCAAGCGCAAGCTGGGATTGGATGCCTTACGTTCCCGGCTTAAATATGGGTATAACCGATGATGTATATTTAACTAATACAGGCGACCTAACTTTAGACGACCCATGGATAAGAACCGACCTGCCCACAAATGCGCGTGCCGATCTTTCGCTGGAAATGAAGATCAAAAATAGTTCAGGGAATTTTGAGCAGGGTGTTTTAAGTGGCGTCATCAATCCCGGCAATATTCAATTCTCCGAAAAGGTATTTGTAGGCGCTAACGGATCGGCAGATATTAAGATCGACAAAAAGCGTTTCCCGGACCTTGCCGTTAACAGCCCGAAGCTTTGGTGGCCCAATGGTTATGGTGATCCGAATTTATACTCCTGCAGGCTAAGTTTAAAGGTGGGTGACGTTGTTTCGGATGAAAAAGAAATTAAATTCGGCATCAAAAAATACAGTTACGATACTGTTGGGCACGTGCTGCATGTATCTGTAAATGGCACTAAAATATTTTTAAAAGGAGGTAACTGGGGCATGAGCGAATATATGCTCCGCTGCCGGGGCAATGAATATGATACCAAAGTGAGGTTCCATAAAGAAATGAACTTTAACATTATCCGTAACTGGATTGGCTCAACTACCGATGAAGCGTTTTACGATGCCTGCGATAAATACGGAATAATGGTTTGGGATGATTTTTGGCTAAACTCAATTCCAAATCTGCCTGACGATATCAATACTTTTAATGCCAATGCCGTCGAAAAAATTAAGCGCTTCAGAAACCATCCGTCTATCGCCATCTGGTGTGGTGATAATGAGGGTACACCCATGGCGCCGCTTAATGGCTGGTTGAAAGAGGATATCAGCGCTTTCGATGGTAACGACAGGTATTATCAGCCAAATTCACATGCCGGTAACCTGACAGGCAGCGGCCCCTGGACTAACTCCGACCCGCGCTGGTATTTCAGCCGTTTTCCCAACGGTTTTGGCGGTAACCCGGGTTGGGGGTTACGAAGCGAAATAGGTACTGCGTTATTCACTAATTTCGACAGTTTTAAAAAGTTTATGCCCGAAGATAAGTGGTGGCCCCGCAATGAAATGTGGAACCTTCATTTTTTTGGCCCTTCAGCGGGCAATGCCGGGCCAGATCGTTATGATGATGCCATTACAAAACGGTATGGAAAAGCAACGGGCATTGAAGATTATTGCCGCAAAGCACAGTTGCTGAATATCGAAACCAACAAGGCGATGTACGAGGGTTGGGAAGATAATATTTGGGAAGATGCCTCGGGCATTATGACATGGATGAGTCAGTCGGCCTACCCATCATTGGTATGGCAAACCTATGATTACTATTACGACCTTACCGGTGCGTACTGGGGTGCAAAAAAAGCGTGTGAGCCTTTACACATCCAATGGAACCCGGTAAATAATTCGATAAAAGTGATCAATACAACCCGATTTGACGAGGAGGGACTTACTGCAAAAGCAGAGGTTTATAACAGTGATGGCAGTTCAGTGCCCCAATACAACGAATCGAAAATTGTAGACGCTCCGGCGAATGCCGCAACCAATTGCTTTGCGATCAATTTTGCGCAGGATCGCGAAAACCTGGCGCTGAACAAACCCGCCTTTGCTTCGTCATCAGTTGGCGGCGAACCTTCATTGGCGACAGACGGGAATTCTGGCAGCCGTTGGGCCAGCAACCAATCGGATAGTGAATGGATCTACGTCGATCTTGGAAATGAACAAGTAGTTAACGGCGTAAAACTTAATTGGGAAGAAGCTTACGGAAGATCATTTAAAATACAGGTATCTGATGATGCAAAAGATTGGAAAGATGTTTACGAAACCGAAGATGGGCACACCGGTATCCAGCAAATTACTTTTGACGAAGAGAAGGCGAGGTATGTACGCATGCTGGGATTGCAGCGTGGTTCGGGTTGGGGCTATTCATTGTGGGATTTTGAAGTTTATGGTGGCCAGCCAAAAAAGCAATTGTTTAAGCGATGTGCATTTTATCAAACTAAAATTAATGGATAAGAATGGCAAGACTGTATCGGATAATTTTTACTGGCGCGGAAATAAAAGAACGGATTTTACCGCGATCAACAGCTTACCCAAAGTTAATTTAAAAAACGTCGTATTCGGTAAAACACGAGGATGGTAAATATTTCGTTGATGTACGCGTTATTAATCCGATAACTACAGCAGCCGCCGCCTTCGCTATCAGGGTACAAACAGTAAAAGCAAGCACTGGTGAGCAAATTTTACCGGCTGTTATGAGTGATAACTATTTTTCGCTGATGAAGGGCGAATCAAAAGACATAAAAATTGAATTTAATGAAAAGGCATTGGGTAATGATAAAATTAAGCTGTTGGTGCAACCTTATAATACCCCTGTAAAATAAAACGGAATCAGTTTTTAAACGGCAGCCCGGTTACAACATGAGCGAACGCTGATAAATAAATTAAGCCGGAACTTAACAGTTTTGAAAAGTTTTCGATTAATTTACGCATCAATTAAACTGACATAACGCGGAATATGGAAGGCAAGCCCAATTTTACCGAGCGTAAATATATAGTCATCCTGCTATTTGTAACTTCGCTTTTTTTGCTTTGGGGGATAGCCATAACATTGGGCGATACGCTGAACAAGCATTTTCAAAATGTCCTGCACGTTTCAAAAAGAAGATCAGCCTTTGTGCAGCTGTCTCTATTTGGCGCGTACGCGGTGATGGGTATACCGGCGGGGTTATTTATGCGGAGATTCGGCTATAAATGGGGTATTTTATTGGGGCTTTGTTTGTATTCCATAGGCGCTTTTCTTTTTGTGCCTGCGTCAAATGCCGGTTCGTTTGGTTTCTATCGGTTTGCATTATTTGTGCTTGCCTGCGGACTTGCTACCCTTGAAACGGTAGCGCATCCATTTGTGGCCGCCTTAGGCGATCAGCGGACCAGCGATCAGCGGATAAATTTTTCCCAGTTTTTTAATGGCCTGGGAGGGATTATCGGGCCTGTAGTGGGTGGCTTTTTTATTTTAAAAGCCGGGCAGGAACATTCAAATGACCTGGTAGCTGTACGGAATTTATATTTGGTAATCGGAACAGTCATTGCTATGGTCGCTGTTTTATTTTCGTTTGTAAAAGTACCGGCACTTTCAGATCCGCATGTGGTTGCGCTCGACTCATATGTCGTTGGTGGAGGCGAACACGTCCCGAAGAAATTATTTCAGCATAAACATTTTGTGTTTGCGGCAATTGCGCAATTGTTTAACGTAGCGGCGCAAGGCGGTACCTGGGCGTATTTTGTAAATTACGGACACGATATTATGGGATTGTCGTCCGAAAAGGCGAGCTATTTTTTTAGCTTAAGTATGTTGATGATGGTTTTAGGGCGTTTGGTGGGAACTTTGCTGATGCGGTATGTTATCGCACCAAACAAACTGCTTTGGATTTTTGCCGTATGTAATATCATCATGTGTCTTATTGTGGCTCAAAATTTTGGAACAGTATCATTCATTGCGCTGATCATGATCAATTTCTTTTTCAGCATTATGTTTCCAACTATTTTTAGCCTGGGATTGAAGGATTTAGGAAAATCAACTGAGCAGGCCTCATCTTTCATCGTTATGGGGGTGGTTGGCGGCGGCCTTTTCCCTTTTTTAATGGGTTGGGTGGCAGATCATAACGTTGCTACCGCATATTATTTACCCATAATATGTTACATCGTGATATTTTTATTTGGCTTTATGTATCCCCGTTTAAACCCCGGGAACAATAAGCTAAATTGATTTATAAATAAATCAGGGCAAAAAGTTTAATTTAAAAAAATATAAGTTATATTACGGCATATAATTGATAAGATCTATTTAAAGTGAAGAAAAAGTTATCTATAGTTGATATTGCCAACAGTTTAAATGTATCCAAAACAACCATTTCTTTTATCTTAAATGGCAGGGCCCAGGAGAAGAGAATTGGTGCTGAATTAGTTGAGCGGGTTTTAAAATTTGTGGAGGAGGTTGGCTACAAACCCAACCCGTTGGCCAAGAGCCTGCGTACGGGTAAATCAAATATTATCGGCTTGATGGTGGAAGATATTGCCAATCCATTTTTCGCTAATATAGCAAGGTTGATAGAAGACCGCGCATATAACAATGGGTACAAGATAATTTATTGCAGTACTGACAACAATACGGTTAAAACAAAAGATCTGATTGAGATGTACCGCGACCGGCATGTTGACGGCTACATAATTGCACCGCCTGAAGGTATTGAGAATGAAATTAATTCATTAATAAAAGCCGGTTTCCCTGTGGTTTTGTTCGACCGCAACCTGGAGAACGTGAACGCAGATTATGTTATAGTCGACAACCTTTTTAGCACCTACAATGCCACACGGCATTTAATAAGCCGGGGGTATAAAAATATTGCGTACATCTCATTTTTATCGTCACAGGCGCAATTGACGCAACGTATGCAAGGCTATAAAAATGCTTTAAAGGAGCATAACTTAAAGCCTATTATGAAAGAAGTGTTGTTCAATCGCGATAATGATATCATTATGGACCCGATAAGAACTTTTTTAAAGAAACGTAGGGATGATATTGACGCTGTGCTTTTTGGAACCAACCATATAGGTGTTTGCGGACTCAGATTATTTAACGAATTGGGCATAAAAGTGCCCGACGATATAGCTGTTGTTTCATTCGATGATTACGAAGTTTTTCAATTATTCACCCCTCCAATTTCTGCAATCGCTCAACCTATTGTGCAAATAGCTGATAATGTGATCACTACTCTATTAACTAAGCTGAATGCCCCTTTTAAAGACAAATCGGTTAAAACCATTATGCTTTCAACCGAACTTAATATCCGTAGTTCATCTGCTGTAGCTAACAAAAAAGCAATAGTTAAGAAAGCAGTTGCAGGGCTGCAGCGTAGCTAACCGAACTCCCTGGCTTAAATTAAAAATGAATTCGCGCCCGCTTTAAGTACGTAAATTTTGGTTTTCCAAACCAGTATCCCCGATGTTTTTCCAGGCAGGCTGATGTTTATTTGCCATTTACCGTAATTCAAGTTATTCTTTGCCAAAACATTAGTCGCAGCTACTTTCGGACTCTCGGACTTTACCGACTTTCCGACTAATTTATAGCTAACTGAAACCTTTCCGTTGGGGTGCGGAATATCACCGCTTACATTTGTTAAAGTACCCAAATGCGGCTCTACCTTTATTTTGGCAAAGCCCGGCGCATAGCTGTCAACGCCCAATACCGTTCTGAAAAATTCAATGTTGGGACTTGCGCCCCAGGCGTGGCAATCCGAACGCGTGTAATACAGGTCTGATACTTCGGCCCAGGTTGTCAGGCCCATTTTTATATTGTTGCGCCAAACATCCAGCCAGTTCATATAATCATTGCCCAGGCCGGCTTTTATCAGTGCCTGGTGCAGGTAATATTTAAAATAAATGGTGCATTGCGTTAAGGTGCTATCGGCCAATATCCGTTTAGCCATGGCTGGCATATCTGCGTCGCTTACCATACCCGTGAGTATGGCCAATGAATTCACATGCTGCGAGAATCCTGTTTTTTCTTTCGTATCGGCATACAGTTTTTTAGTGGGATCCCAGTACTTGCGCTGTATGGTACCTTTTAGCTGCGTAGCTTTTTCATTATAAATACGAACAAAATCAGGCAGGCCGATTTTGGCTTCCATTTCCGCTGCCCATTGGTACGCCCAAAGCAACTGCAGGTCGTATATGGGCGCGCTGCCGTCTTTGCCTTTTACTTGCCCGGCCAAATTACCTGCCCAGTCAACAAAGGCCCAGTAGGGGGTATCTTTTAATGAGCCATCCGGCTGCTGGTATTTGCTGAAGAAATCAAGTACAGCTCTTTCGCCAACTAATTTATCTTTAATAAAGTTACTATCATTACGGTACATCCAGTAATCATGCAGCATGCAAATATACCACAGCGAAAATGTTGAGATGATCTGAGTCCCCTTGGTAGGATAACAGCTCCGGGTAACACCTTCCGCTATGCGCGAATGGTCCATTAAGGTTAATGCATTGCGCGCCAGCCGGTCATCGTTGGTATTATAATAGGAAATCAATGCCTGTATCCTTGTATCGCCAATGTATTGTAATTGCTCATAATAAGGGCAATCGGTATAAGTTTCCCAGGCGTTAAGCCGCGCTGTACGCCAGCCAATATCCAATATTTGCTTTATTTCGGTATTATCTGTGTTAAATACCGCAGTCCGTTTAAAAGGATAACCTGTAAAAGTGCCATAAAGATCATGGATGGTTAACGGGTCATTTTTTGTGTTCACAATCAACCTGATATAACGAAAAGTCCGAAAGTTTAACGTAGTGAACGATTGCCCCTGGCTGCCGTCGGCAATCAGGCTGTCTATGCGTCCCACAAATACTTTTCCGTCAACGTCATTCCGGTTACTTTTACGTGTGGCGCGGCTGCCTTTGTCAAAAAGCGCTTCCGCATAACCTAATGATATCCCTGCATCTTTACCGCCGCTAAAATTCAACGTTACATAGGCATTTGTTTCAAAGGTTTGGTCAAGCAATAATGTAACAGTACTATTTGCCGGGATGGTTACCTGCGTCTTCTCTCCCGGAAAGGTTGGCGGAACGTTCATCCCAACGGCGCTGTGCAACTTAGGGATGCGTTGGTAGGTCATTTCCCTCGCCGGTAATGTCGATGGTACTAACGCCCAATCAATACCCCAGCTCATGCCTTTAAGTGTTCCGCCCATCACCTTAGCGGCAAAGGGCCAGGTACTGTCGTCATAATCTACAGATTTCCAATCGCTTTTAACAGCCTGGTTCATGTCAACCATTTCGCCTTTACTGGCAGCAAAAAAATAACCTGGAATAGGCTGATGCCCGGCATCATGTATGCATTTCCAGGTATTGTTGGTATTCAATATTTCTTCAATGGCTGAATTTCCTTGAATAATAAAAGCTGTTCGTACTGAAATCTGCGCTTCCGGGCGGAATTGCGCCTCATTCCAAACCAGTGCAGCTACCGTATTTTTCCCTGCGATAAGGTAAGGCGCCAAATCAACCGTTTCGTAGTTCCAGAAATAGGTATCGCCGCGCGCAGGGCCGAGAGAAACCAGCGTGCCATTAACAAATAGCTTATAGCGGTTGTCTGCTGAAACATGAATAATAAAAGACAAGGGTTTGGTAGCAAGGTTGATGCTTTTGCGAAAATAATACACCCCATAGCTATTACCTGCATCAAAAGGCGCGGCTATCCAATCCGCATTCCATGGGCGGTTGTCTGGCGGAGTAGGTTTTGACTGTGAGTAGCCTGCTTGCAGGCAAAACAAAAAATTTGCTGTAGTTAACAAAAAAACAAAAAGATATTTCATAAGCGCAGTATATGATTTGCTAAATCGATTTTGCAAGATAAAAAAATTGATTTAATTAACTGAATAGTTTATTAGAAAATTTTATTAGTAAAAAACCAATTATACAGTACTTAACTTAGTGCCTGCCCGCCAATATCCAATGCCCTTTACCTAATTTAAATTCAAAACGGTTTGCTGCCGGGTCAGAAAATAGTGTTGCATTTTTGTTACTGGTGTACCTCCCGTTTTGCCATAGGGTTACGCCGTTAAGGGTGATTTGCCGGTAGTTTTTTCCCGGCAGGCCGATAATGGCTTTTGTGCCTGTCGGGACGGATGCGGTTAAAGTAAACATATCGGCGGTATTAGTAAAGCTGGTGTTTATTTTTCCTGCCACCGAAGCAATTTCAGCCGAAGCGTGGGTGATAGGGCCCGGCTGCGGCAGTATGTGGAAAGTTTTATAACCCGGCTCAACCGGGGCGATACCGCAAAGGTATTGCGACAGCACGGTAAGACCGCCGCCGCTCCAGGCATGGTCAACGGTGCCGCCGCCAAAGCCCTCTTTACCAATACCCCAACCTTCAAACAGGGTGGTGAATTTTGGGTTATTAACCATTTTCTCAAAGCGCTTTTTAAACCTTTTTAAAGCTTCTGTTTCATAACCCATCTTGAACATGGCCTCAAAAACATATTTTTCCATATAAGGACTGGCATGTTCTTCCGTTTGAAATACTTTTAGAATTGCGGGATATTTATCCTCGCCAGCCAGCCCGCTTACTACGGCAAGCGCCTGGGCACGGTCGTCGGTTTGTTGGGTATAGGCAGGATCGCGATAAGCCGCCCCGTCCCAGAATTGTTGATTAAAGCTGGTCTTAAATGTCGCCATTATGCTGGCGTATTTTACCGCATCATCGGTTTTACCCAATTCAATAGCCATTTTTTGCAGGCCCCTTACTACCAAATAGTACCAGGAATTGTATATAATCAGCATATCCACGTTATCGCCCCAATCGCCCCAGGGCCAGCCCACCTTGCGGAAGATAATAGTACCCTTATTGTTTAATTTCCAGCAATCTACATAGCGTTTGGCGCCATCATAAAGATCGGCAAGTGTTTGCTTGTCGCCGGTGTTAAGGTAATAATTCCAGAGCCCGTAATAGCCAATGCTGGCTGCAGACTGGGCGGGCAACTCCGTAGTCCAGCTGCCGGCCGGAACCGGTGCAAATAAGCTGCTATCAGCTTTTTGCCAGCCGATCAACTCATGCAGCCATTTTTTGGCAAGTGCATGGCTTGATGTGGATAAGGCGTAAAAAGCCTCACCCGATTCGTTGGTGGCGTCACCCGTCCATTGCGCGCGTTCGCGGTCGGGGCAGTCCATATAACTATCGCGCATGGTGAGGTATAAAGTGCGTTGCGCCTTTTTCCAAAACAAGTTAAAAAATGGATCTGAACTGGTAAAGTTTCCGGCAAATTCAGTGTCGTACCCTGTTTCCCGATAACCTAAATCCAAAACTTTTATTCCTTTAGGAATAATGTAATAAACTTTGTGCCCGTTTAACCAGCCGAGATTTTCATATTCTTGCACACCGCTTTTGGTGATATATTCGCCCCTGATGTTAGCTTCGCCGCCGTTATAAAACAGATAGTTATCGGTACAAATTATAATTTTTTGCCCTGCTATAGCTTCAACTTTAAGATACGGGGTGACCTGCGCATTGTAGGGCAGGCTGCCAATGAGTGTGTCGATAGTGCTTGAGGACGACTTTTTTAAATTAATGTAACTTTTTATGCCGGAATTTTTCCAGAGCGGGATAGGACGCAATACAAGGTTGTTCCATGGAGCACTGCCAGCCCGACCTAATTCAACGGATTTGCGTATGGCAGTATCTATGCAATCAGCAGGCTGCCAGTTGCCCATGCGCGCATCATACAAAATATTTGATTCCGATAACCTGTAATTGGGAAGAGGATCGTCGGCAGTTTGGTAGGCTTTTACAACCGAGCATCGCCATGTTTTATCACTTAATAAAGAAAAGTACGGTGTTTGGCAATCAAATAATAACCCCGCCTTTCCGCTGCTTTTGTGCGAAAATCCATCTTTACCAAAATACCAAACCAAAACCGAGAACGTATTTCTGCCGGGTTTAAGATAGGATGTTATATCAATCTCATCGTAATAAGTATCCAATGGATCCGGCCCTCTTTTCAAGCCGCCTTCAAATACAACTTGTTTGCCATTTACCCATAACCAATATTTGCTGTCAGCTGCAATTTTGGCTGCCGTATGTGCGGGCACTTTTTCAATAACAATTTCTTTGCGGTAAGCCAACCAGGTATTGGCATTATTTTTACAATCAGCCGTCGTTATCCATTGCGCCTGCCATTTGGTGTTTTGCGCATTGGTGAAATATGGAAACAATAATATAAGTGCGGTTATGAAAAGGCTATTTTTATTTATACTCATTTTTAGAAGGAAAATAAGGCAATCAGTATGAACAATAATACCATCATCGTTTTGATAACAAAAAGCCTTTGTTTTGTCGCCAAGGTAGAAAATATTCCGTTTTATAAAATTGATTTCCGAAATTAGCAAGGTTGCAGAACCAACCCGCCAACGCAACTTTTAATGCTAATGCAGCCCTTCTTATTTTGGATACTTGTTTTTCTCGGATTAGTAACTATCGTAGCCTTAGCTATGCTCATCATAAATTGGAGTATCACTGCTAATGTTTAAAGCAAAATCAATTTCATTTGTAATAGAGTAAAACAATCTTGTCCGCTACATTTGGCACTGATTTCTTTGTTAATGCCGTAAATATCCGTTTAAAAAAGTTATCTAAAACTTTCTTTTCAAAAAGATTTGCGGAGAAAAATTAAAATCTTACTTTTGCAGCCCCGACGGGGTGTAGCGTAGCCCGGTATCGCGCCACATTTGGGATGTGGAGGCCGCAGGTTCGAATCCTGCCACCCCGACGAAAAAAGGTTAAAAGTCTCCAGACGAAAGTCTGGAGACTTTTTTGTTTCCGGGAATGGCCTGGTATCGAAAAATCATTGTGATTATACAACATCATTTAATTTTACAAATAAAAACGATACAATAACTTAATAGTTAAATTTGACTATGAATTTGCTTAAAATACCTGTTAACTATTATCTTAAATTTTCTTATAGCCTACTGGTAGTTCTCACAACCAGTCTACTGTTTACGCCGGTAAAAGCACAAAGGTTGATTAAGGATTACGTCATAAAAAATGCCGTTACGCTAAAAACGATATCAGCAGATTCAACGGATGATTCAGATCTTGAACCGATAGGAGCTGCTATCGGCAATGCTAAAATTGTGATGCTTGGTGAGCAGGATCATGGCGACGCGCCTACTTTTTTGGCGAAGACCAGGCTGGTCAAATACCTGCACGAGAAGAAGGGATTTAATGTTCTGGCTTTTGAGTCCGATTTTTTTGCGCTTAATTACGGCTGGGACAGAACCTCTAAAAAGCCCCCGATAATTGATTCCTTTATTTTAAAAAATATTTTTTCGGTATGGACGACCTGTGATGCTTGTAGCAGCCTGCTTTTTAAGTATATACCTGCCACTTACACAACAGCTTCACCATTAATCCTTACAGGGTTTGATAGCCAGCAATATTTAAACTTTTCTTATTATAACATGCCGCGACTATTGGACAGTACCATAAAAGCTATGCAATTGCCAATAACGCGGGAGCCCAATTATAAATCGAAGATATTGCCGGTTATCGATTCAATAAAACATTGGTGTTTCTTTTATCCTAAGGATACCGCCGCCGTTGAAAAAAGTATCGGATACCTACATATTATTCGGGATCAGCTTGCCGGAAAGGTTGATCAAAACGATTTCTGGCTTTATGCGGTAGATAACGAAATCGGGTTGGCGATTGAAATAAAAGAAAGTATTAAAGCTGGCAAAAGTGATGACAAGGGTAGGGATGCCCGAATGGCGGCCAACCTGGAATGGCTGATGTAGAATAAATTTAAAGATCAGAAAATCATTGTTTGGGCTGCTGATGTTCATATAGCCAGAAATATTGAAATTTCAAGATATTATCCCCAAATGTCCGAAACAATGGGCGAAAAATTCGTGAAGAGCATTGCAAACCCTGAAGAGGTATATACTATTGGATTTGCTTCGTACGACGGCGTGGCCGGCAGAGTAGGCTCGCCGGGATACGAGGTAAAGAATAGAATAAGAAATAGTTTTGAAACCTGGTTTACGGCTAAACAGCCCTACGCTTTTGTGGATTTCAAAAAATTTAATAAGCTCAATTTGGGATATAACGAGAGCTTTTACGCGTCGCCGATTTCGCATGTTGTGGGTGAAGCGCAATGGAACCAAGTTTTTGACGGGCTGTTTTTCATAAGAGATATGTATCGGTGTACACCGACAAGATCTATGAAAATCCTTAGTTTTTTTGGGCCTTGACGCGGCTGCAATTGTGAAATTAGGATGCAAGTTTCTTCAAATCCTCCAAAAAGTGGTTCGAAAATTGTCCTGTGAAGACGACGCACGAAGCAAAACCGTCTTTAAAGAGATTTAAAGGCGGTTTTTGTTTTTACGACGATTTTGGACTAATGCTTAAATGTCTGTAAATCAGCAAAATAATGGTTCGGATCCTGACACCTATCTTGGTAGGATTAATCGAATTTTCCTTTAAATCCACCCTTTCTTACTTAATGTAAATTGCTGATAATCAAAAGTTATGTTCCACGCTTTTCACAACGTCAATTATACCCATCATCAAAGGGTAAATAACTGAGAAGATGCAGTTATCTTGATGGAACACATTTGTAGCAGAAACTATGAGAATCATAAAAAATAAGCGCCCCGTATCTCACCCCGGGGCGCTTTTTAGTTAGTGATAAAATCAATAACTAATCAACTAAATCTGCATCGGTTTATCTCTGGGCCGGTACACCTCCCGTAAACTATTTAAAGTTTATAAGTTCTTACTGCTGGCCAAATTCGCCATTTGCTGTTAATTGAATATCATCGCCTACCATAGCCGAAGGCACCGAGCCAATACCAAAATCTTTGCGGTTAATGGTACCGGTAACTTTAAAACCGGCTACTGGTTTGTGTGTCCTTATACTGATGCTGGTGCCGTTCAAAATAAGATCGAGCGTAATGGCTTTTGTTACGCCATGCATGGTTAAATTGCCACTTAGTTTATATTTTTTATCAGCTGTTTTGGCGATGCCAGTACTTATAAACTTAATTTGAGGGTATTTAGCTACATCAAAATATTGGTCGCCCCTCAAAACTTTATCGCGCGATTCATTGTCGGTATTGATAGATGTTGCATCAATGTTTATTTCAAAAACGCCATCGCTAAAGTCATCTTTTGAAGCAGTAATGCTTGCGTCAAATGTTTTAAAGTTGCCATCAATATCCGAAAGCATCATATGCGTTACTGTAAACCCTATTCTAGCATGCGCTTTATCAACAATCCATTTGGTTTGCGCCAATAAGCTGGTGCCGGCCAGTATGAATACGGCAATAAGGCCAATTTTTTTCATGATGCTGTTTCTATGGCTATAGTATTTATAAAAGCAGTTATTCAATAAATTAATACTAATCAGCAGTAGTGCCGCCACGCCTGTTAAAAAAAAATTGTTTTTTTTCATTTTTAATTAGTTTAAAAATTTGTTTTTGGAGTTGATCAAAATAATTTAATTAATAGCTTAAACCATATCCGAATTTGTACAGCGGATCTTTGGAGTCATAGGGCATGTCTTCTTTTTGGTTGCGAACAGCTTCCATTGACGACGGCATTTCGATGGGCAAATGGCCTCCTGGTTTATATTTACCAAAAACAACATCAAGCAGCGCTGCGTCACTAGAGCCGAAACTGGCAAAAAGACCTTTTGCATATTGGCTGATTTGTGGAATAACAGCCGCTCTATCCAAATAAATGTCGACTACTGTCGGCACAGTTTTTTCGAGGGTAAGGATGTCTTCTAATTGCTGGCCTTTAAAATCAAGATCACCCCAATGGAACATCTCAGCTAGGAAGTTACCTTTTGCTTCGGGAATCGGATAGTTTGGGGTTTGTAATCTTATGATCGCAATATCCGCTTGCTTTGGATCATCTACAATTGTACCGTATGCTGCCGCAACTTTTGGATTGATATTTTTGATATAAATTTTCAGCTTATTAGGCGCTAATGGCAGGGTATGATTGTCGTTTTTTAACAAGGTGAGCGATCTGCGCTGAGCATATAGTCCCGCCTTTATAAATTCGGGGCTTCCTACAATATCTGCCGCTTTTTTCTCGTCCACAAAAGGATTGTCGAATAAGCCTAACTGAAATTTTAAACGCAGCAATCGCGTTACGGAGGCATCAACACGTTTCTGGCTTAACTTTCCTTCTTTCACCAGCTTTACAATAATTTCCGGCAGATTTTCGCCGCCAAGCTGATCTACACCCGCATCAATTATTCTTTGCACCCGTTCTTCAGTATTTAACTTCTCAACGCCCCAGGCTCTTGCAACCCAGTTAACAGGGCCTAGTTTTGTATCGGTCACCAGCCCCCAGTCAGTACAAACTACACCGTTGTAATGGAATTTGTTACGTAAAAGATCAGTAATAATAGCTTTGTTATAAGAAAAGCCCACTTCTTCTACACCTTTTTGCCCCATGGGTACGCCATAATAAGGCATGATGGCCGCTGTTCCAGCCTTTAAAGCAGCTTCGAATGGAATAAGGTGGTATTTAAAATTATTACCAGGGTAAACCTGGCCCTTTTGAAATGCAAAGTGCGGATCCAGGCCTTCTTTTTGTGGGCCACCACCCGGAAAATGCTTAGTCATCATGGCAACACTGTTTTGGCCTAATTTTTCACCCTGATATCCTTTAATGTAGGCGGTAGTCATTCGGGCTGACAGTCCGGCGTCTTCTCCAAAGGTGCCGGAGATACGCGGCCAGCGCGGCTCAGTGGCCAGATCAACCTGCGGATGTAAACCCTGACGTATGCCAACTGCCAGGTATTCCTGCCGGGATATATCAGCAAACCGTTCCATTTCTTTTTCATCACCAATGGCTGCTAAGCCCAAAGGATCGGGCCACATGGAAAACGTTTTGGCCGACATCGCGAAGATAGCAGCGCCGCCCTGATTGCGGGGATCTGACGCTATGGTAAGCGGAATACCTAACCTGGTTTTTTCCGCATATTGCTGCATCTTGTTGTACCACATGGCTAATGTATCCGGCGCAGGTACACCAAATAAGTTAAAATGGGTGATATGATGCTTGTCCATTTCGGTTGTTCCAACCGGCGAAATACTTGCCAGAAAATCATTAGCAGGCTGTTCTTCAATGGATCCGTCCATATTCACCCTCACCGGCGAGTAAAACATCATCCCGGCCTTTTCTTCCAAGGTCATTTGTTTAAGTAGGTCCTGCACACGTTTTTCAATAGGTTGCCTCGAATCTTCGTAAACATCCATCTTCCCATTTTTATTCAGGTCGCGGTAGGCGACATCCCCATCTGTGCGGATAAAACCGGATTTGGCGGTAACTACCGGGGATAAGTTGTTTTCGAGCCGGTTTTTGGCAAAAGCGGATACCGTTAACAGTGCCCCGGCACCTGCTGCGTAAGTAAGTGATCTGTTGATTCTCATTTTTGATTTAATTTTGTTTATCTGGAATTGAAAATTTCTTGTTCTTTTTTTAAGAGTTGCATTTGCTATGGGCAATGCGATTTCCTCTAATAGACGCTCAAAGTCACACCGAAATTTGGTTTCAAAAAAAATACTGATATAGTAAAAGCAACGGAACGGTCTTGGCGTTAATTAAAACTTGCCCGAAACTCTAATGGGCTCACACCACTTTTACTTTTAAACAATTTTGAAAAACTCTGGCTATGCTCAAAACCCAATTCGTATGCGATTCTACTAACGGATAAATTGGTGGTAGAAAGTTTTTCTTTTGCTTCTTTAATGAGTTTTTCATGGATATGTTGTTGGGCAGATATGCCAGTCAGTTGTTTTAGCAAATTACTCAGATAAATTGGAGATAAACACAAATCGTCTGCAAGTAGTTGCACTGTTGGCAAGCCTTTGTTAGTAAGGTTTTCGCTTTTAAAGTAGCTTTCTAAGTAATCTTCTACTTTGCTGAGTGTTTGATTACTAGTGACGTTGCGGGTTACAAATTGTCGTTGATAAAATCTATCGGCATAGTTGAGCAATGTTTCTATTTGAGCTAAAATGATGCTTTGAGTGAATTTATCAATGTCTTTGTGATATTCCCGCTGTATGTTTTGAAATATGCTCTCAATAACTTCCTCTTCTTTTTCAGAGAGGAAAAGAGCTTCCTTAATAGCATAATTAAAATACTCATACTTTTTGATGCTTTTTGCTAAATGCGTACCCCATAAAAAATCGGGATGTAATAATAATAAATAGCCACTTGGGTTACTGGGAATACTAATATCAATTTCGAATCGTATTACCTGACTGGGTGCTACAAAAGACATAAGACCTTCATCAAAATCATAGACTTGCTGCCCATAATGTAATTTTCCTCCAACATCTCTTTTTAAGCCTATCGCATAAAAATTAAGAAATACTGTCTTATTTTCTGCTGCAGCGTGGTTAATACTACTATAATCTACAACACCAATAAGTGGGTGTTGTGGTGCTTTTAAACCCAGCAATCTGTGAAAAGCCGTAATAGATTTAAGGTGTATTGGATTGTCCATATTACTGTTTTTAAATTCTGGAGTTTTCGTTTAAAATTATTTGTAATTAATATTTATACGATTTCTATAATGTTTTCTGATTAAGAATCTGCAGACTATTCTTATTTGATATTCTGCAACTATATTTTAAGTATTAACTTCTTTCAGAATTATCTAAGCCCTGGAGTTGATATTTTTTTTTATGCCAATAAAAATATGATACAGCTACGATGGAAAGATCAAACAACGCAGGTATTGCATGCCATATAGGTGCGCCGCTTAAGATATGACAGGCAGCGCCCGCTATAAGTTCGAAAAATAAGCCTGCATAAGCCCACTCACGAAGAGTAGGGAAACGATTACTTATGAAAGCAATAACAGCCAAGGCCTTTGCAAATCCAAGAATTGTTGCTATATACCAAGGCAAATTAATAGCAAGGGGAAGTTGAATCTGTGCTAGATTTACAAAAGCACTTACAGCAGTCATTAATGTCATTATTATAGTAAAAACAAATCCAATTTTGGATGTTTTATTAATGTTATTCCAAATCAGTCGATTATTCATAATATTTTCTTTTAGATTAGGATGCTAACCTACAACTAACAAAATATTGGAATGTAGCCAAAGTAAAGATAGTTGTAGCCGAATTTAATTGAATAGATGAGATTATTTGCAATCTACATACTTGTAATTCAACCTGCTAACTTCTTCAAATCCTGTAAAAAGTGGTTCGAAAATTGTTCTGTCAAGACGACCTCGAAAAAGTCAAAAAGTCTCAAGTCGAAAGTCTTGAGACTTTTTGTTTTAATGGTACGGCAATAACGCGGACATCGACTGCGATATTTTAAAACTTAACTCAGCTGATTTTCTATCGGATTTGATATTCATTGCCATATTTCAAATCGGTATTTGAGAAGTCCCAAAAACCAATTTTCCCCCAAATATTCGTTATTGCGTAGGCTTCGCCGCGCGGTAGTCTTTCCAAAGCCACTCCAGCGCTTCGGGAAGTGTTTGCATTTTTACTTTGTAATCAACATGCCGGGCATTGCGGGCAAAAACAAACTGGTATGGGTAGCCTTTAGCAGCGAGTACCATTGCCATCTTTTCATTCGCGACTACCCAATCGTGCATGTCGTCGCGCATTATGTTTGGGTTAAAGAGGTCCTGGTCGCCTACTTCCATCCATATCCGCAATGGTTTTGGGCGGCTTTTTGGGATGATAGTTTTATAAAACCCCCATGCGCCTTGCGGTGTTTCCGGATTCCAGGGCCATTGCTGGTTTATATAAGTACCGGAATAAGTGAGCACACGGTGGTACCATTCGGGGTGGTACCAGGCCATGATCAGGGCGCATGATCCGCCTGAACTGCCACCCATGGTGGCGCGACCGGCAGGGTCTTTGGTTAGTTTTACCCGGCACTTGCTTTCTACCAGAGGTAGCACTTCATTTTCAACAAATTCCGCGTATACGCCGCTCATGGTATCGTATTCCAGGCCACGTTCGCTGCCCTGGGCATCGCCGCTGCCGTTACCAATTGAGACAGCGATCATCGGCGGCACTTTGCCCTCGGCAATCAGGTTGTCTAATACCGTGAAAAGCAAATTGTCAGGTCCGTCGGCACCAACGATGAATGGCGCTACTGTGCCGGCTACATACTGTTTTGGAACATACACTGCCAACTGGCGTGTGTAGGGGGCCGGATGGCTCGTAGTGACGATTAATTTAGCAGGATTTGCCGGATCTGCCGTGCCAAATGTATTGGGTTCGCGGGCAATGCCGGGGTAAATTTTGCTGTCCCTGGAATCAATGGTAAAACGGTATATCGTCCCCTGTGGTACGTTAGCCTGTACACTCGATTCCGGTGCAGGATTATGTGTGGGGCCGATAATGAAATTCCCATTGGAGCCGGGCGAAGGAATGGCGCCATCCGGTAATTCGGTGGCCGATACATACCCGGGTGTATGCGGGTCGCGGGTTGGCGGCTGGGCCATGGCCGGGTTTACACTCCATAGCATGCAAAACAACAAACCGGATACTATGGTGCTATTGATTATTTTCATTAGCTTCATTTATTTTTGATTGAATGGATGAGATCGCTATGCCTGCGTTTTAAATTTAGGGTTTTATAATCAATTATCGCAAATTAGCCCGCCAGCGTCTTAAAATTCTTCAAAAAGTTGTTCGAAAATTACCCTGTCAAGACGACCGAACATTACGCATCGAAAACCCTCTTCAAAGAAATTTGGAGAGGTTTTTTAATTTAATAATGATCCGGGATTGAGATCGTATATTTGATAAAAGCTGCTATGCAATTCTTTTATAAAGTATTTGCATAGCTTTAATATAAAAACGCTTACATGTCCTTTCCGTTTACTATTCAATGCTATTAATTTATAGGTATTGAGTCAAGAATAAACAAATATGCTACAACAAGTTTTATCATACCAGATAGCTGACAGTATTGATATAAGAATGTTTAAATCTGCCTTTAAGGCTGATTTGTATTTTAACGATACCGACGAATTATTTTACATAATAGATGAACGCCAATATATTTATGTTTTTAAATATGGAGTTGTTTGTTTTTTAAACTATGATGCAATCAAAATTTCTGAATTTTTAAGGTTAATATCTTCTTATTGCAGAAACAAATTTGACCAAAGTTTGGAGGAAGAATTTAAGATACAGACAAATTCTGGAAAGAATAAGATAGGCTTCAATTCAATCGAGATTATAGGAGAAGACATTGAAGTGCTGCGTTTAATAATGCTGAATGTTTCACAGTCGGTCGCACTCGATTATTATCATGAGCAAACAACTAAAATGATGGAGGAAACGAATTATCATACGCAGATACTGGAAACAAAAGGACGTCTTGACATATCTGGAATAAACCTGAAAAAAATACATAGGGCGAACGCTCGTATTAAAAAACCGCATTGCTGAAAACCTTTATATTTTTGATTCTCCTCCTGAAACATGGGAAGATGAAAACCTGAATAAAATTCATAACGATCTTAAACGGACCTTTGATTTGAAAGAGAGGTTTAGGAATATACAGGAAGGGTTAAATATTATAAAAGATAACTATGAACTTTTTAGGGACCTGTTGCAATATCGAAACAGTTTCAGGCTTGAATTGGTGATCATTATCCTGATCCTGGTGGAAGTACTTAATATTTTCGCCCAAAAAATATTTCATTGAACTTTCTTAATTTTATAACTCCTGATGCAAAATATCTTTACTGATAAAGCTATATGTCCAAAATATTAACTTTACTGTTTCTTGTAATTTTAGGCGCCCAATGTTCTGCCGATGGACAAGCTATTCAACCCATCGATAGCCTCTATTTAGGTTCCTTGCCACAATTTTCCAAAAACATAGAAAATATTCGGGAAAAAGTTTGGCCGGGCATGACCATGGGGCCTTATTGCATATTCAGGATTGGTGGCCCGGCTTTTTTGAAAAACCATCCAAATCCACCGGCTAAAGCCAAACTTTTGAAAGACAGCATTTATCAATTTAGCCAGGCCGACTTCGCTTTATTGGGGACATCACAAACAGAGATCAACAACCACCTTACTGCTCATAACAACTACGGACAATCTTTTTATGTGAGCGAAAACCAATTTTATGCAGAAGTATTTCACGAATTGCATCATGTTTATCAGCGGAATTACATTAAAAAGTTAAAATTCGACAATCCGGCGGAATTACTGACTTACCCCGAGAATTTCCAGAACGACGCAATAAGGCAATATGAAGACGAGCTACTACTTTCCGCCTTAACGGGCCCTACTCAACAATTGAAGGAAAACCTAAATAAGTTTTTTAGCTGTCGTGCGCTCAGGCAAACAATAATTGGCGAAAAATACCTTAATTATGAAAAAGACGTCGAGTCTTGCGAGGGGCCCGCAACTTATTGTGAATATATGTATATGAAGGAATTTTCATCCACTGAAAAGGAACAGGAATATATACACAAACGATTTTTTTATTCATTGATAGAACCGGCTTATGGCCGTGAAGGCTTAAGAAACAAGCGGCTGCTAAGTGGCATGGTCCAATGTTTATTGCTGGCTAAACACTTTACCAACTGGCAGCATGAATACTACAATTCAGGGCAATCATTAAGTGATTATTTTTTCACTAAGTTTAAACCACAGCAAGTAAAATTACCGGCCCTTGATAGTTACGAGGCCAGAGCAAAATATTTTACCGCTATGGAAACAGCAAAACACATAGCAAATATTCAGTCTTTTAATAATCAGGGAGGGTTAAAGATTACGGTTCAATTTAAAAGCCCACCGGAATTCAGGGGATTTGATCCCATGCATGCAGAAGCTATAAACGATAGTTTAATAATTCACAGCACATTACTTAAGTTGGGTAAAGGCGCTAATTACTTCACCGCTGCTAACGAGCGTGCAATTACGAAGGTAAATGGAAGTGTATGGACTGTGAGAAGTTTAACTTTCTTTGTTTCTGAAGACAGAATCTCTCTCGAAAATAATACCCTGACTTATAAAGGGCAAAATATTTCGGTTAGCTGGCAATATTCATCACAAAAGAAAGAGGGTAATGAGTATATCGTTACGGTTGATTAAACAGGGTGAGGCACCGCATCGGTTCAAAAGCTAAGGTGATTTCGTTCGAATATATTTAACCGATACCCTGGCCGAATGTGAGCACATTGTTATCCGGGTCGTGAATAGAGAACTCTATTTGCATCCATGGCTTATGCTCCAATTTAGTGCAGTTAACGTTTTGCATTTTAGCAAAATGGTACAGCGCGTCAATATCATCAGTACGGATATACACCTGTCCATAGTTTTCCGATGGGTTAGGTCTTTAAACTCAAAAAAGTGAATTTGTACACCGTCCCTTTGTACCATAAGGTAGCCATCGTAGTCTGCGCGGCCAAATTCCCTAAATCCCAATTTGTTTAAATAGAAATCCCGGGTAGCGGACTTATTGCGCATTGGTAATTTGGGATTGATATCTGTAAGCATAGTTTTCGGTAATTTAAACGGCAACGGAAAATCAAATCTGAAGAATTTTGGCTTGCTATTCACCCCAGCACCTTGCCCAATTTGATTTAGGCGAGAGTCCAAACGTTTTGATTGTCACTAATTCCCCCTTATATTGTCATGCATAGCACCCTTTTAAATATTTAAATGGCTATATGTTTGTATCGTTATGTTTAAGTGCAATAAACAAGAAAGTTAACAGGGAAAGGTGTACCAATTAAATGAAACCGGGCCGATGCCGAACCCGGCGCTAAAAAAACTTAATTGGCTATTGGGGGCCTGGACGGTATCCGGCGAAGCCCACGGCCAGGTTACTTTCAATTGGATGGAAGGTGGGTTTTTTATGGTTCATCATATTGATATGATTGGCATAAAGGGCATCGGATTTATTGGGTACAATGCGGAAATCAAAAAATTAAAATATCATTATTTCGACAATAATGGGCAAATGCTTGAATGCACCTGTGAAATAAGCGAAGGTCAGGAAATTGTTTTCGTTGGTGTGCAAGGTGTTAAGGAAAAGTTTAACGGGGAATTTAGCAATGGTGGCAAAACAATTGATGGTAAATGGGTGTGGTTAAAAGACGGCAAAGAGTTGAGTTGCCGGGTTAATTTAAGAAGGATCGAATAATAGATCAATAAAATAAAATTATGAGAAAAGTAATTGTATCGAATATGGTTTCCTTAGATGGCTATATAGAGGGCGCCAACCAGGAGCTGGACTGGCATATAGTAGATAGCGACTTTTTAAATTATGCGGAACAGACGTTAAATTCAGTAGATTGTATTTTATTTGGCCGGAAAACTTATGAAATGATGGCGGCTTACTGGCCATTGCCCGAACAAGTAAAGAATGACCCGGTTATTGCCGCAAAAATGAACAACCTGCCAAAAATTATTTTTTCAAAAACACTGGATAAAGTTGAATGGAAAAATTCAACTTTGGTTAAGGGCAATATTAAAGAAACCATTTTAAAACTAAAGGAGCAATCCGGAAAAGACATCGTAATATTAGGCAGTGGTAGTATTGTATCGGCCCTTATGCAACTGGGCTTAATTGATGAATACAGGGCAATTATAAGCCCTGTTATTTTAGGGGGCGGCAAGCCTCAATTTACAGGCGATTTGGATAGAAAAACACTAAAATTAACAGATTTAAAACGACTAAGCTCGGGCGTGGTCATACTTTATTATCAACCAATTAATTAACCTTAATAAACACTAAAATGAAAAAGATCAACATTATTTATTGGATTTCAACAGGCCTTATTTTGGCCCTGATGTTATTTTCTGCAATCGGAAGCTTTATACCTAACCCGGAAGCAGCGCAGAAGATGGCCCCCATGGGCTACCAGCCTTATGTCTTCCATTTTTTGGCGGTAGCTAAAATATTAGGTATAATAGCGATCCTTACTCCCGGCTTTCCCAGACTGAAAGAATGGGCTTACGCAGGGTTTGCTTTCGATATGATAGGGGCGGCTTATTCAATGATTGTAACTAATTTCGCGATTAGCGATTGGGGCATGATACCGGTTTTTCTGGTTATTTTGGCCGTATCTTACATTTACCACCATAAGAGATTAAAGTTGAAGACGGGCGGAAAAGATGCGGTAGTATAGCATTATCCGCAAAAACACACTGCTTTGTTAAAACTCAAACGTTATTTTTCTTTATTCAGCGAGGCTGTAGCAGGTAGCGAGCAGGATTATACCGTTGGCAGTATACGCCGGGCGGTAATACTGCTCGCTATCCCCATGATCCTGGAAATGATGATGGAATCGGTATTTGCCCTGGTGGACATATACTTTGTTGGCAAACTGGGCAACGCGGCCGTTGATACCGTAGCATATACCGAATCGATACTAAGCATAGTTTACTCCATTGCTATGGGGTTTAGCATGGCGGCAACCGCATTGGTCGCCCGCCGGGTAGGCGAGAAGAACTACAAAGAAGCCGCCCATTCGGGGATGCAGATCATCTTGTTTGCTTTCTTTGTTTCATTGATCATTTCTGCAGTAGGGATAACTTTCGCAGGCTCCATCCTGCATTTTATGGGTGCAAGTGACAGAATGATCGCCGAAAACATCCGTTATACCCAAATTATGTACGGTGGCAACCTGGTAATCATGCTGTTGTTTTTGATCAATGGTATATTCCGCGGCGCTGGTGATGCCAGCATAGCCATGTGGGCACTTTGGATAAGTAATATTTTTAACATAATTCTTTGCCCGCTGTTGATTTACGGACTTGGCCCGATTCCTGGGCTTGGTATAAAAGGCGCCGCAATAGCTACGACGATTGGTCGCGGCATTGGCGTTTTATACCAGTTGTACCGCTTGTTCATCCGCAAAGGACTGCTCAGTTTTTATTTATCGCAATTAAAGCCCCATAAAGAACTATTGATGCAAATCATTAGCCTTGGGAGTACAGGGGCGGTTCAGTTTATCGTTAGTTCGGGTAGCTGGATATTTTTAACCCGTTTAATGTCGGGGTTTCACGAAGCCGCCGTTGCCGGTTATCAAATAGCCATCCGGCTGCTGATATTCTTTTTGCTGCCGGCCTGGGGCATGAGCAATGCCGCTGCTACTTTAACCGGCCAAAACCTGGGCGCAGGCCAGCCCGACAGGGCCGAAAAAAGTGTATGGATAACAGCCGGGTATGTTACTGTTTTTATGGTGGCCGTAAGTTTGTTTTTCTTTCTTTTTGGCACCCCAGTTGTAAATTTTATGAACACCGATCCCGGGGCACGCCATTATGCTATCCAAACGCTTCAAATCGTTAGCCTGAGTTACATATTTTTTGGCGTTGAAATGGTGATGCTGAACGCATTTAACGGTGCGGGCGATACACGCACACCAACTTTAGTGTACTTTGTTGGCTATTGGCTTTTCCAGATACCGCTGGCCTGGGTATTAAGTCAATATTATATCAGGGAACCCAAAGGGATTTTTATTGCGATCGTTATTTCGCAATTCGTGACCGCCCTGTTAGCCTACTATCTCTTTAAACGCGGCAAATGGAAAATGATAAAGGTTTAACTTATTAAGTTTATGGATATGATAGAGGTATTCAAAACAAATGTAAATAGCAAACAATTGGCAAACAGGTTGTTAAAACGCTTAATTCAAATTTCCCCGCGTGCCGGTTTAATTTTGACCTTGATGATTGCGACCGGATACTTCGTGCGCAAACCGCCGGCTGCCCGGTTGAAGTGGCAAAGATCGTTCAAATTGCGGAAGGCCATAATGTAAAGATCAGCCTGCTGGAGGATTGAGAAATACCGGGATTTTATTCCGCTACCATTATCTTGATCACTAATTTCTTTACCACATCATAGCCATCAACCTTAATATTGGGCCGGTGTACATCTTCAGGGAAAAAGAGGAAGAAAGTTCCTGGTTTTGCTATGTAATATTTCCCGTCGGCGCTATAATTAGCATAGTCTGCTTTTTCGTCATACGGTTTTGTTACCGTGGCAGTGGCTAAAGGCGCGATACCAATTTTTTCTTCACCCTTAATTACATATTGCAGGTCAATATATTTCCGGTGCGATTCCCATGCAGACTGTTCAAAAGTTTTAGACGGTGCATCGGTTATCATGGCATAAACAGTATCCTCATCTATTACATATTTACCGGATTTTATGGTTAGAAGGTCGCTATCCCTTAAAAAAGCGAAGGCTTTATCCCATGCGGCTTTATTTTTGTGATATTGTTCAGCAAAAACAACTTTATTTACCGAAGGGTCGACATTTAATTTTACTCCGTTGCGCCAATCGGCGCTTTGCAGCCATTCAGCGGCGCTTTTCTCAGTCCAGGTGGTTGTATTTTGTGCCATAATTTTTCCGGTAATACTTATAAAAGCAAATAACAACAACACTTTTTTATGAAGCAATAATTTTTTCATTTTATAATTGCGGTTGAATTTCACTTAAAGAAAGTTTAAGCCAATGTAAAAACTATTTTACTATTATTTGCTAACCTAAATGTTAACTTTGGTTTTGAAGTTTATTAGGTTGATTGAGTTGGATTAAGTTGGTTGGGTTGACGAAGACCAACTCTTACTTCGAGCCATTTTTACCATTCACTTAATAAACTACTCACTTAATCAACCAATTCAATTGAAAATACTGCACAGTGTACATCCAGGTGATTTTAAGCAATACGGCACCACATTAATAAGGGAGCGGTTTTTAATAGACAACATTGTTAAACAAGATACTATCAACTGCGTTTATACCCATTACGACAGGATGATAGTTGGCGCAGCAAACCCGGTTAAGGACGAGCTTTTATTGGAAAATTATCCAAACCTTCGGGCTGACTATTTTTTAGAGCGCAGGGAAATAGGAATAATTAATGTCGCCGGCGATGGACAGGTTATAGCAGATGGAAAAGCATACAGTCTAAAAAAATTTAATTGCCTGTACATTGGCAAGGGCATAAAAGAGGTCGCTTTTTCAAGCGATAACAAAGATAACCCGGCTGTTTTTTATCTGCTTTCAGCGCCCGCACATACTACTTATCCAACCACCCTTATGAGTATTGACGAAGCCGCAAAAGTTAATGCCGGCAATTTCGCTACAGCCAATGTACGCACCATAAATAAGTACATCCATGCCGATGGCATTAAAAGTTGCCAGTTGGTAATGGGATTAACAATATTGCAACCGGGAAGCGTTTGGAATACGATGCCGCCCCACACGCACGACAGGCGTATGGAGGCGTACTTTTATTTCGATTTGCCGGTCGGCCAAAAAATAATGCATTATATGGGCGAAGGGGACGAAACCAGGCACATCACCGTTAATAACTATGAAGCAGTTGTTTCGCCACCCTGGAGCATACATGCAGGCAGTGGCACTTCTAACTATAATTTTATATGGGGCATGGCCGGCGAGAATTTGGATTATACCGATATGGACGCAATTTCGATAAGTGACTTAAGGTAGCCTTATGAAGAAATTTAACCACAAAGACAACAAAGATTTCACAAAGGCCACAGAGAAAAACTTTCAAAACTTAGTGCCCTTAGTGAAACCATAGTGCCCTTTGTGGTAAAACTATAGAACCTGGTTTAGAGATATTTATAAATAAAAAATGACGGATCAATTTTCATTAAGCGGAAAAGTAATTATTGTAACCGGCGGTACCGGGATTTTAGGAAACTCCTTTGTTAACGGCATTGTTGAGGCCGGGGGCACAGTTGGTATTTTGGGCCGCAATAAAGTGTTAGCCGAAGAACGGGCCAATCATATCAATGCTAATGGGGGCAAAGCCATCGCATTGGTGGCTGATGTGTTAAATACCGAAGAACTCATCGCAGCAAAAAACAAAATCATAGAAGCCTATGGAAGGATAGATGGTTTGGTTAACGGTGCTGGCGGCAATATGCCCCAGGGCGTTTTACAGCCCGATGAAGATATTTTCAGTATGAACCTCGAGGGCATGAAGCAGGTGATGGAAGTTAATTTATGGGGAACACTTTATCCTACCCAAATATTCGGCGAGGCAATTGCTAAAACAGGTAAAGGTAGCATTGTTAACATATCGTCCATGAATTCAAAACGGGCAATAACAAAGGTACTGGGCTATAATATGGGCAAAGCCGCTGTTGATTGCTATAACCAATGGTTTGCCGTTGAACTGGCTAACCGTTACGGTGACGCCATCAGGATGAATGCGCTTGCGCCAGGCTTTTTCTTAACGGAACAAAACCGTAATTTGTTAACCAAACCCGAAGGCGGTTATACTGCGCGCGGCGAAAAAGTAATAAGGAACACGCCATTTAAACGTTTCGGCCACCCCGATGAACTGATAGGCGCATTGGTTTGGCTATTGAGCGATGCATCGGCATTTGTAACTGGCTCGATGATATGCGTAGATGGCGGGTTTTCGATATTTGGGGGGGGTGTAGTTTGGTTGATTAAGTTGGATTGAGTTGATTAAGTGAGTGGTTTGTATAATAGTTGATTAAGTTGGATTGGGTTGATTAGGTGAGTGGTTTTAGCTGAGCCAGCCCGATCAACTTCTAAATTAGCATAGTCAACCCGATCGAACTCAATAAACCAAATAAAAACAACTTAATCAACTCAATCCAACTCAATAAACCAATTAGACTAACTTAATCAACCCAATCCAACCTAATCAACCCAATCAACCAATTAAAATAACTTAATAAACCAATTAAATAACTTAATCAACCTAATCCAACTTAATAAACTTAATCAACTAAACATGATCAATCGTCGAAAATTCATTCAAACAGCATCGGTTGCGGGGACAAGTTTCCTGCTGGCGCCGCATTTAGGCAAAGCTGCCGGGTTTTTCAAAGGGTCGCCTAATGAGAAGGTAGTTATAGGTATGATGGGGACGCATAGCCGGGGTTTATATCTCGCCCAAAACTTTGCCCGGTTTCCAAACGCCGAAATTGGTTATGTGTGCGATGTGGATTCGAACGTAGTGGCAAGCACCATTGCGGATATTTATAAAAGGACGGGTAAAAAACCGGAGGGTATAACGGACATCCGCCAGCTGTTGGAGAAAAAAGATGTTGATGCCATTGTAATAGCCGCGCCCGACCACTGGCATGCACCTGCAACCATAATGGCTTGCCAGGCAGGTAAACATGTATATGTTGAAAAACCATGCAGCCATAACCCGCACGAGGGTGAAATGGCGGTAGAGGCGTCAAAAAAATATAACCGGCTGGTGCAAATGGGTAGTCAGCGCCGCTCTTTCAGCAATTGCCAGTTAATGGTGAAGGAATTGCACGATGGCGTGATCGGCCGCACTTATTATGCAAAGGGCTGGTATGCCAACCACAGGCCCAGCATTGGCATTGGCAAACAGGTACCAGTGCCTTCAAATCTTGACTATGAACTTTGGCAGGGCCCCGCGCCGCGTAAGCCATACCAGGATAACCTGATCCACTATAACTGGCACTGGTTCTGGAACTGGGGCACCGGCGAAGCATTAAATAACGGTACGCACGAACTGGATGTGATCCGCTGGGGTCTGGGTGTTGATTTCCCAAGCAAGGTTGTATCAACAGGCGGCCGGTTTCAATTTAAAGACGATTGGCAAACACCCGATACTCAAAATATACTATATAATTTCCCAAATGATACAGCTGCCGAATGGGAGGGAAGAAGCTGCAATGGTTTTAACATTGAAGGCTTAAGCCGTGGCGTAACCTTCTACGGCGATAAAGGCACACTGACCTATGATGGTGGAAACGGCTACAAAGTATATGATGGCGATAATAAATTTGTAAAAGAGGTAAAAGATAACACCGTTGTGGATGCCACCAACAAAGTAAGCCCGACAGCGGCTTTAGATGGCCTGCATATGAAAAACTTTGTCGATTCTGTTCGCGGCGTAACAAAATTAAATTGCCCTATCGAAACAGGGTTTAGATCAACCTTGCTGCCACAGTTAGGCAATATATCTTACCGCATGGACAGGGTGTTGCATATCGATACCACAAACGGACACATTTTAAATGATCCCGAAGCCATGCAGCTTTGGCACAGGGAATATGAAAAAGGGTGGGAAGTGAAGGTGTGATCGCGCTGTGAACTAATCATTTTGTCATTGCGAGCGATAGCGCGGCAATCGCGAACCATACAGAGCAACCATGCAAAGTTCGTGATTGCTTCGTCGTTCCTCCTCGCAATGACAAAGTTTTTGATCGCAGGAAATAGCTACTACATTTAAAGTCAGAGAAGAATTCATTGCTAAATATACCATTATGAAGAAATTAACATTAACAGCCACAACTATACTACTAACCGCAACCTTCATCCTGCCATCCACAATCCACGCCCAGAGCACCCCATCGCTTTTTGATGGCAAAACCCTTAAAGGCTGGAAGCGCCTCGCAGGTACTGCTGATTATAAAGTTGAAAATGGCGCGATAGTAGGCACAACCGTACTTAACTCGGGTAATACATTTTTGGTTACTGATAAAGAGTACGGCGATTTTATCCTCGAAATGGATACAAAAATCGAAAGCCCGCTAAGCAATTCGGGCGTACAGGTACGCAGTCATTTTGATCCCGCCGCGCATGATGGTAAGGGCAAAGTTTACGGTAGGCAGTTTGAGATAGACCCGTCAGACAGAAAATGGTCGGGTGGTATTTATGATGAAGGCAGGAGGGATTGGCTATACCCGCTCGATTTGAATGCCAAAGCAAAAGATGCGTTTAAAGTTGGCGTTTATAATCATATCCGCATGGAATGTATCGGCAACGAAATGAAAACCTGGATAAACGGCGTCCCTGTTGCGGATATGATAGATACCGTAGACAGCAGAGGGTTTATCGGCTTACAAGTACATGCTGTTACTACGCCGGAACAAGCCGGGAAAAAGGTTTATTTTAAAAACCTGGTCATCCAAACAAAAAACCTTAAACCAAAACCATTCCCAAAAGATATTTACACTTTAAATTATATGCCTAACCAGCTTTCGGCGCATGAAAAAGCCAGCGGCTGGAAGTTATTATACGATGGCAAAACTTCAAACGGCTGGCGCGGCGCTACAATGGCAACATTCCCGGCTAAAGGATGGGAATATAAAGATGGTGTAATGCATGTTTTGCCTTCAGAGGGAAAAGAAGAATCAGGCGGCGGGGATATCGTTACAGATGACATGTACAGCGCATTTGATCTTTCGTTTGAGTTTAAAATAACGCCCGGCGCCAATAGTGGGGTTAAGTATTTTGTTACCCTGTCTGAAGTTACCAAGGGTTCAGCTATTGGGTTAGAATACCAGGTGCTGGATGATAAACTGCACCCTGATGCTAAACTTGGCCGCAATGGCGACCGTACCCTGGCTTCCCTTTATGATTTGATCCCATCAAACAAACCCGAACGTTTTATACGGCCCATAGGGGCATGGAACACCGGCCGTATAATTGTTTATCCCAATAACCACGTAGAGCATTACTTAAATGGCGTAAAAGTATTGGAATATGAAAGAGGCTCAAAAGAGTTTAAAGATTTGGTAGCCATCAGTAAATACGTGATATGGAAAAACTTTGGCGAAGCTAAAGAAGGCCATTTGTTATTGCAGGACCACGGAAATGAGGCTTGGTTCAGGAGTATTAAAGTAAAAACACTGTAACATGATTTGACCAGGATTAAACGGATTTAAGGATGAACCACGATTTTTGGATTTAATGGATTTTTACGCGGGATGCTTTTACTATCAATTATCGAACAAGCATCCCGCTAATCCTTAAATCCCCTTAATCCTGGTCAAAGCTATAATACAAATAAAACAGGGAAGGCAATATCAGAAAACTGCCAATAAAAAGGCCCCAGCCCAAATCATCAATAGTTTTGGCGGTCGCGTGCAGTGATAACAAGGACAAATTCTCTCCACCTTTTATCATAATAAAATAGGGGAAATGCATATAGCCAACTGCTAAAAGTATCATCGTGACCTGGAAGGCAGCAAATACGCGGATGATCTTCTTTTTCCCTTTGCTCATCAGCACCCAAAGTAAAACCAACGAAATTGCTGCCGCAATTACAGCAATAAGGCTAACCGGGTTGCCGAATATGAAATGCGCCAGCCGGATATTTTCTAATTCGGCCGATAAAAACACCATCCCGCCAAAAGCTACAGCCAAAATGTTCATTAGCCTCGCTTTGCGGATAAAGCGTTTGACATCTGCCTCGTCCTCAGCTTCGCCGATGAGGTAAACAGCCGCAAGGTACCCGCTTAATGCAACTGTAAAAAGACCTACCGCCACCGAAAAATAGTTTAGCCAGTCAAAGATATAAGCGGATTGAAAAGTGGTTTCGTGCAGTCCGATTTGTCTTGAAATAGCGCTCCCGGCTATAATCCCTAAAAATAAAGGTGTTATAAAGCTTGAATAAACAAAAACATGGTTATAAAAATTCTGTGTCCTTTCGCCTTTTATGGCATCATAGCTTCTGAAAGCGAACGCTGTCCCCCGGGCGGTGATACCTAACAACATTATAAGCAACGGGATATGCAGGTAAGTACACATATCGCTGTATATCACCGGGAAACCCACGAATAAAATAACCACAGCAATTATCAGCCACATATGGTTTGCTTCCCACACAGGGCCGATGGCCTGGTACATGGTTTTGCGCGTACGCGATTTGTTTTTATGCGAGGTAAACAGCTCAATTATCCCAGCGCCAAAGTCGGCCCCGCCTAAAAGGAAGTATAGTACGATGGCCAAAAACAAAAATGTGATAACGATATACAGCATAATTTTAAGCTTTACGGTCGTACAATTCAGGCACCATTTTTATCTGCCTGCTTAATAAAAATATAACAGCTATGCTCAATATAAAATAGATAGCCGTGAAAAGATAAAAAGTATAATGTATGCCCGGCATAGGGGTAACTGCTTCGCTGGTGCGCATAATTCCCTGTATTATCCATGGCTGCCGGCCAACTTCGGTAACCGTCCAGCCGGCCTCAACGGCTATAAAGCCAAACGGGGTTGCCAAAATAAACAGGTTGAGGAACCATTTTTTTGACAGCCAGCTTCTTTTTTTCCATATCGCAATAAAATATAGCAGACCGATCAGCATCATGGCCGAACCAATAGCTATCATTAATTCAAAAGCCAGGTGTGTAACTGTTATTGGCGGTTGGTTTTTTGTTGGTATTTTATCGAGCGCGTTAACGGGCTGTTTAAAATTATCGTTCACCAAAAAGCTTAACAGGCCGGGTATTTCAATGCCATCGTTAACTTTTTTGTTTAAAGTATCGGGTATACCGCCAATAACCAACGGCGAATAAGGCTGTGTATGAAAATATGATTCCATTGCAGCCAATTTAGCAGGCTGCACTTTTGCCGCATTTTTTGCAGATATATCGCCGCTAAAGGGTTGTAAAATAGCGGCTACAGCACCAAAAACTATAGCTATTTTAAATGCTTTGGTATGAAATAGGACATTCTTTTTGCGGGCAATCATTAAAGCGTGTATCCCCACAACAGCAAACCCCGTTGCTGAAAATGCAGCAAGCGTCATATGCAAGGCTTCGGAAAACCACGAGCCATTAAACATGGCTTTTATCGGGTCGACATTAAGGTACTGGCCGTTTACATAGTCAAACCCTGAAGGATTATTCATCCATGAATTTGCCGATACAACCAATATACCAGATGCTATTCCGCTTACGCCAACCAAAACGCCTGTGCCCCAGTGGAACCATTTGTTAAACTTGCCCCATCCGTATAGGAAAAATCCCAATGCTATGGCCTCAATAAAAAAGGCCACACCCTCTAAAGAAAATGGCATTCCGAATATGGGCCCGGCATGTTCCATGAACTTTGGCCAAAGGAGGCCCAACTCAAATGATAATATGGTGCCTGATACTGCTCCTGTGGCAAAAAATATAGCCACGCCTTTGCTCCAGGCCTGGGTAATATTTTTATAAACGGTATCCCCGGTTTTTATCCATTTATAATGGGACACGGCCATAAAAAGCGGCATAACCATGCCAATACATGAGTATATGATATGAAAACCCAGCGATATGGCCATTTGCGACCGGGCGGCGATAAAATCGTTCATATTGGTTGATTAAGTGAGTGGTTGATTGGGGTTGATTAAGTTGAGTGATTGAACGGTGTGTAGGTTCGTGGGGTAGTTGTTAAATAATTAATTTTTAACTAACCATTCACCTAATCAACTTAATCAAACCCAATCAACCAATTCCTATCCAATACAAATATACCTATTGTTGATTTTAAGCATCTGTAAACTCAAAAATGGCCGTTAAATAGAATTATTCTAAAGAATTTTAACATTTTTGCTATCAATTGTAAAAAAAATGATACGTCGTAATAAAATTATTCTATACATTTACGACATTGAAATAACCCTGTACCAATACCTGATTAATTGAAACGGTTTTTTGCCATCGGATTTTTAACAATCCACCTGTTTTACATAGGAGGGTATAGCCTGTTTTTTCAATATTATATTAACCAGGCGGATACCCAAATGGTAAAGCAGATATTTGAAAATAAAATTGATAAAACCAAGCTTATCGAGTTAAAAATACCTGTTAATATGCCCACCATTTCGGATTGGACAGAGTATGAGGAAATTGTTGGTCAAATTCAGTTAAAAGATGCCTACTACAATTATGTAAGGCTTAAAATGACACGTGATACTATGTATTTTATCTGTCTTCAAAATACAGATAAAACACGCCTGGTGTCTGCAAACGTTATCACAGTAAAGGAGATCAGCGACGTTCCGGTAAGTAAAAAAGGGCAGGCGCCGGTATCTAAAAAAGTTAATACTTTAAGTGAGTATAATTTACAAACTTTTAAATATAGCTATGCCGTAGTCGGTATTTCTGTTAAAAAGAATAATGCCATGTTATCTTTCCAGTTGATTAATCCCTTCATTGAATCCCCGGGTAAACCACCCAATTTCGTAGCCTAACATTGCTTAAAAACTGTTACGCGCTTTACTATTTAAATTAAGGCTGTGCTGCAATTTTTTATAGCGTAAATATG
>Ga0207038_10037_pt1 | contig 38613 bp, 24 predicted proteins | sample Alteio_BWMinCont_76_FD_153285 | JGI IMG/M metagenome (GOLD analysis project Ga0207038, IMG submission 153285) | Enriched cells from forest soil in Barre Woods Harvard Forest LTER site, Petersham, Massachusetts, United States -... | ecosystem: Environmental > Terrestrial > Soil > Temperate forest >...
GCCCTGGTGGTGGAATTGGTAGACACGCAGGACTTAAAATCCTGTATTCATTGCGAATGTGCGGGTTCAAGTCCCGCCCGGGGTACGTTGGTAATCAATATTTTATAAGTTAATCCCCAAAGGGGAACAACATCCTGAAAAACGAAGATGTGCAATATTGGTATGCAATATTTTTTTCATTTTATTTATTTTGTTGCGACAACTTAGTAAACTCATCATAGGGAATACAACAGTCAATATGAAGAAGGAACCTATTTTGACACGACTAATTTCCTCCCATCCTTAAAACAATATCCGTTCAAAGGATGGGGAGTTTATCTTATACAAGGTAACGTTACGGGAGAATTTGGTTACGCAACCCATTGAAGTAGAAAAGATGACTAAGCTTTCATTACAGTCTAATCCGAGATATAATTAAGACATTAAGAAAGAATTAGGATAGTAATAGAACCTTAGTTTTCAATTTACCTCGTATACCACAACCGAATAAATAACATCAAATTTATACTATATTAATAAAATATTCCTATCTTTATTTTATATTATAGGTAAAAGGCATTAAAATCTGATTAATCTATTATGCTAAGGAGGCTACAATGCATACTAGTAGATGATGATCCAACTATTCACGATATTTTCAAGGAATACCTTAAAGATTGCGAATACGCAACCATAATGGATTATTACAGAGACCCACGAGAGTTTCTTAAATCTACTAAAAAGCCTGATCTTGTTTTTGTCGATATAGTAATGCCCCATATTGATGGCTTCACGTTAGCGCATATAATAAAACCAACTCCTGTAATATTATTTACAGGAATGGCAAAACATTGAAGCAATAGATGCGTTTCCAAAACCGATTATAAAAGAAAGGCTTTTAAGCTCTGTAAAGAATGCATACTTTTCATTGAATCCAAAGAACTCTATGGATGAATACGAACTCTTTCACACAAATGATGGAAAAGTAAACGTTTTGCTGTCTGATATTTTATTTGTCAAAACAATTAAAAATTCACATAGGTTTATAGAGGTCTATCTGAAGGGTGGGGTGAAATTAATTATTAAAGGATATTCGCTGGAATATATTCATGGAGTTGCAGGATTCTTATTACAATCAAACCGTTCTGAACTAGTTTCCCCACAAGCAATAGCTTTGCTTGAGCATAATTCATTAATAAAATTGCGGGATGTGAGTGACAATGGCAAACCATTGCATTCTGAATTATGCCACAGTTTTCGTAATAACTTTTTGGCAAGTATCCATTCTATATAATTAAGTTTTTTATTTATTATTTCCATCCCAAAACAGGGTATTTATCATTCTCTTCTCCCCCCACAATATTTCAAAACATCGTTTCAGTACAACTTTTATAGTGTTTAGTATAGAAAAACGATGATTGGGTGCAATTTTGCTTTTCAGCAACTTTTATTCCAAATTTTGTACTATGAAATTATTTTAAAACTACAAAATTCTTCTATCATGAAAACCTCTACATTATTTAAGGTATCTCTTCTGAAATTTGTTATCTGTTTGCTTTTTATGCTTGGTTCTTCATTCTTCATACCAAGTAATGCCCAAATCATAACAACTTTTGCCGGCAATGGTACAGCAGGCTATTCAGGAGATGGAGGAAATGCAACTTCGGCTAAGCTGAGTAATCCATATTCTGTAACTTACGATAGTCATGGAAATCTATACATTTCAGATCCCGGCAATGAACGAATTCGATTAGTTACTAAAGCAGGAACTATAATTACAATCGCCGGAAACGGAACAGCAGGATTTTCAGGAGATGGTGGAAATGCAACTTTGGCGGAGTTACAGTCTCCTAAGGGTATTGGAATCGATATGTTTAATAACATATATATAGCAGACAATGGTAATAATTGTATTCGTGAAGTAAGTGCTGTCGGAACAATGACTACCGTTGCTGGTAATGGAACAGCAGGATATTCAGGAGATGGAAGCGCAGCTACTTCTGCTGAATTGGATAATCCTTATGGTGTAGCAGTCGATCCTAACTCTGGAAATATCTACATAGCAGATGCAGGTAACAATTGTATTAGGGTATTCACTGTTTCAGGAAATATATCAACATTTGCGGGTAATGGTACCGGAGGTTATTCGGGAGATGGAGGTGCAGCCACTTCTGCCGAATTGAATTTTCCGGTTGCAGTAGCAGTTGATGCTTCAGGAAATGTTTATATAGCAGATGCAAGTAATAACCGTGTTAGAATGGTTAATGCATCAGGTATTATCAGCACTGTTGCCGGTAATGGAACAGCAGGATTTTCAGGAGATGGAGGTACAGCCACTTCGGCAGAATTAAATTATCCTTTCAATCTTACTTTTGATGGTTCGGGTAATCTTTATATCACTGATTATAATAATGAACGTATCCGGGAAGTTAAATCTGGTATTATTAACACTGTTGCGGGTAATGGTACAGCAGGATATTCTGGAGATGGTGGCCAAGCTACCTCTGCTGAAATTAATAATCCGAGGGGTCTGATATTTGATAATAATGGCAATTATTATATAGCGGATGCCGGCAACAATAGGATACGTGTAACTTATCTGAGTTTAGACGTAACAACCAGCGTTATATCTAATGTAAGTTGTGATGGATTAAGTAATGGGAGTGCCTCAGCAAGTGCAAGTAATGGCACTACTCCGTATTCCTATCTTTGGATGCCAGGTAGCCAAAGTACAAGTACTGCATCTGCATTAAGTGCAGGTCAATATACGATAACAGTCACAGATAACAAAAATATTTCGGGCTCTGCAACGGTAACTATTACTCAACCATTTGTTTCTGCATCCCTGCTTGAAAACCCTAGTGGTTCTGTAATAGCTGAAATGACAGGGGGGACTTCACCATATACCTACTCATGGAGCCCTTCCAGCGGTCTATCATGTACTACTTGTCAAAATCCTTCAGCCACACCAACTGTAACTACAACATACACAGTAACCATTACCGATAACAGTTCGTGTACATCTTCATCATCTGTTACTGTAAATGTTAATACGGGTTCAGGTGGAGGAGCCTCTTCTTTAGCACTTCCTCCTATAGTTCAATGGACTTATGGCGCTTCGGGTCGGTATTCCGGTCAAATAGGACAAGACTGGATATATGATATTATACAAAGCCATGATGGATATTTTTATGGTGCAGGATATACTAATTATACAGGATGTAGCACAATTCCTGTTATTATTAAATTAGATGCCAATGGAAATAAGATTTGGGAACAAGTTTATCTTCCTCCAGGTTGTAGTAATCCATTTGGCACAACTTCATATACTTGTGACGCAATTTATGGTCCACATTCATTAGTCGGTGGTTCTGGACCAGGAACTCAAGATGTTGATGGGTGTTTTTCAGGTAGTGTGATGAGCAGTTTTTATAATATCAAAGAAGTAACTGATCCTGCTGGAACGGGGGGATATGGCATTATTGCAGAAGGGGGATACGCTGAAGATATTTGTACATCATCTTCTCTTTTAGCAGGCTTCCCTATGCCCAACACCTCCATTTATGGCGTTACTTGCAAAACCTGCACCCCGGGTAATTGCCCATCTTGTCCGTCAGGTAATAACGATGTATATCCTTCAGGCAATAATCCCGACAATTATTATGTTTATGCTGTAGAAATAAATGCAGACAGCACCGTAATTCGGGATGCTTATAGCGCCTTAAAGGAGAGAGAATTTTGGGCAAATATGCTGATTGATAAAACAATACATTATTATTGGGTTAATACCCCTACTGTTACTCCTACACTTATTGCCACTGACCCAATAATTGACCAGGGAGGTTCTTTCGATAATATCGATTATGTCTATAATTCATCTAATAGTACTGCTCCAACTGGTTTAATTATTGCGACTGTAGCTAGTATGGAAAGTAATACTTCCAATCAACCAGGTGAAGCTATGTTGATAAAATTAGATCAAGATTTTAATTTGGACCATTCATTTGGAAATTCCACCCCTTCTAAGCTTGGCTATGGACTATATTATGACCCTAACAATTCTTCAGCCCCCACAGTATATGGAGGAATTGCAGTAATAAATAATAATTCAGGTTCACAATATTATATAACATCAGGTATTGTTTATCCAACTTCTTCAGGACAAGCTTTGTGCCAGAGGATTGTCACAAATGGTAGTTCAACTAGTTGGACAGACGATCCTACCAATTCAACTTTAACAGCCGGATTTCCGGCATTTACACATTCACTAATACAAAATGTTCCTCCCGCAAACAGTGCCTTCGCAGCACAGGTAAAGTACGTAAGCGGTAGTGATGTTTTAGTTAATACTTGGTGCAACTCTACAGAGCTTTATGGACCTGTTGATTTCTATACAGGAGTCACGTGTGGTTCTTCCCCTGGTTCTTCTGTATACACTAGTGGTCCGGGAGGATACCTTACTATGCAAGATGCAGTATTAAAAATCGACCTTTCTTCAGGTACTATAAACAAAATTGTGTATACGAGGCAATTTGAGGGTATTGATTTTAGCCCGAAACTTACTTTAACCGCGGATGGAGGGTATGCAATTGGCGGTGATCTATCATTTAATTTAGTATCGTCGCCTGATGCCATAATTCCTGATGGAGTACATTTAGGGGTATATAATGATATCATTAAATTTGATGCAAGCGACAATGAGCAATATGATCAGATATATATGATCAATAGTGAACAGAGTGGTTTATTATGCCAAGGACCAAATATTCAAAAAGGTGTTGGAACAAACTGTATCTTTGGTTTTGCAGCCACTAGTGATAACGGTTTTATTCTGGCTGGCAACACTGAGTTGAATGGTGATGATTATTATGCAATAAAAGTTGAGCCTCCACAATGCTCCGGAGCATACGTAACTGCTACATCGCAGCTTAAAATCCCTCCTTCCAATGCTACTGTTATCCGCTATGGAACAATCATAAATAGTAATACTACCTGGACTGGTAACTATTTGGTGCAAGGTTATGTTGATATTCAGGCTCCAAATACACTTACTATTGCTCCCGATGCTAATATTCAATTTGCCAACATTGCCGAAACTGGCGTAGAAAGCAAAATCGTGGTTGAACCGGGCGCCAGATTAGATGTAAAGGGTACGCTTACAAGTATGAATTCCTGTGTTAACGAAATATGGGATGGAATAGAGTTAAGGGGTAATGCAAGTTTATCGCAGGGAGGTTCACCAACCAACCAAGGACAAGTTATAATGGAAGGAACAAGTACTCTTTCTAACGCGAATCTGGGTATATTTACTATGAAAATTAATACGGACGACGCTTGGGATAATAATCATACGGGAGGTTATATATATGGGGTATCAGGATCTAATTTCATTAATAATAATGAATCCATAGATATGCAATGGTATAATTATTATAATCCAAATATTAGTCGTTTCACATATACTAACAAAAGCTATTTCAACGGATGTAATTTCCAAACTACACCGGCATCTTATCTGCCTGTTGGTTATACTATTCCAAATGTGCATGTTTGTCTTAACCATGTATATGGTATAAATTTAACGGGGAATCACTTCCGATGCGATGAAGCTTACACTTCAGGTTCGGATCCAAGGGGAATAGGCATTAACAGTTTAGATGCCAGTTATAATGTAACTAATTGTTCATGTATATCATTTTCCGGTTGCTGTGGTACTGGGAATTATTTTGATAGCCTTTCCTATGGAATACTGGCCACCTCGGCTAATAATTATGGTGTTACTGCAACTGGTAATACATTTACCAATAATTATTTCGATATTATGGCACAAAGTGTGATTTCTAATTTTTCCAATAATACTTTTTCAAAAACAGGGTTTGGCTCTGCATCCGTTCCGATTGTTGATAATATTTACTTGCAAAACTGTTTTAACTATATAGTTACAAATAATAGTTTTTCCACCTCAAGCCTTGCTCCTTATACAAATGCTGTGGTGGCTAATATTTCAGGGAGTAACCCAAATAGAATCAGTTATAATACTTTTAGTAACAGCAGCAGTTTGGAGGGATTGATGGTTGGAGCGGAAATACAAGGAAATAATAGTGGTTTAGTTTTGCAATGCAATACCTTTCACTCACCCATATACACTGCAGATATCAGTGTTACTCCTTCAGGGAATGCCCCAGGGGATATTCCTGACCAGGGAGATCCATGTAATCCATCGGGAATATTTGCTAATAATGCCTTCAGTAATACATGTACAAGTGTAAGCCCCCAGGCATACGATATTTATAATAATAGTGCTGATAATACATTTAATTATTTTGCTAGTGCGGGTAGTGAGCCTAATGCAGGTTGTTATAACAATAAGGTCAATGTAGTTACTTGTTTGGGTGACCCTACAACTTCATGTACGCCTCCTTCTCCCATCTGGTGGATGAGTCAGTCAACAATGTATACTTCCCAGGCTACTTATAAAGGTACCGCGAACGCTTTAACTACTATTCTTGATTCTGGTAATGCCGTGCATTTATACAGGTATATATCTGCAGGTTATACACCGGCACGTTTACAGGATTCTATGCTTGCGGCCGGACCCTATTTATCCGATGGAGTATTGAGTGACATTATATCATTAGGTTTACCTTACGACACTATGAGAAATATTTTAGTACCCAATGCCCCATTGGACAATTCGGTACTAACAATACTTAATTCCAGCGGTTATACGAGTGCACAAAAGTATAGAATAGATACCATTACAGGTGTATCAGCCCACACTCAATTACAGGAATCCATACAATTTTATAATAATGAATCTGCTATATATACAAATGCTATTATCAATCATTATGTTAATGACACGATTGCAGGAAATATAGATAGCGCTCTCAATGCATTTAGTTATTTTGGAGGATATTCTTTATCAAACACACAACTAGCAGAAGAAGCAACCTTGCAGAGTATGAATGGAGATACGACTTCAGCTAAAAGTACTATTTCTACCATTTCGACAACCGGGGATACTAACTTTACTAATTTTTGCAATCTAATGCCTATAGTAATGCGGTTGCAATATAAACCGAACAACTATTTTGCATTAAAAAGTCTTTCATCCGATTCTTCCCAATTGCAATATATTGCCAGAGATTCGAATGATATGGGCTTTGCCCAAGCCAGGAGCTTGTTGGAATATGTATATAATCTTCAATTTGCTGCTCCTATTATTAATTTAACTTTCGGAGGTGGTCATGACCCAGTTAAGCATAATAAAGGAGAAAGTTCAACAGATAATATAACTTCTTCGTCACCCGGTACAGACTTTAGACTTTATCCAAATCCTGCTAAAAATAGTCTTACCATAGCGTATAGTTTAAACGCTGCTGCTCAGGAGGTGAATATTATTATGTATGATATGGTGGGTAATAAAGTAGCTAATTGGTCGTTACCAAGTGGAATATCAAGCAACACAATAGTGAATGAAAATATATCTTCTTTAGCGCCAGGAATGTATTTTTATACTATATTTGAAGATAATAAAATTGTACAAAGGAATAAGCTTGTGATTGAAAGATAACACTTTAAAAAATATAGCTTTTTTAGTGATATTCTTTAGCATGTTGAGTAGCGTTTCTGCTCAACATGCTATTAGATTTAATAAGATTTATAATGTTATTCCGGGTATAGCCTGTTATGCACAAAGAGTATCCGTTTATAATGATGGGTATGCTTTGTATGGGGAAACAGATGATTCCACCAATAGTTATACAAAAATTTCGGTGACTAAAATAGACACGTCAGGAAATATTATGTGGAACAAATCCTATGGAAAACCAGGGTTTGGTTATTTTTTTGGTAATTTACCCGGTGGTGGTGGTGGAACAAAAGTTCCATGGGGAGGATACATCGAAGCGGGAATCATAAGTAATATTGCACAGACATGGTATAGGCTGGCATTATTTCGCTTTGATGATAAGGGAGATACTTTATGGACAAGAATATATAATGACTCCACTGATGAATTAGGAATAACCATTAAAGTAACAAGAGATAAAAAGTATATAGTTGGTGGAGATTGGTATTATTTAAAAGGGAGTACGTTTGTTACAATGACCCTAAAAAAAACAGATAGTTTAGGAAATGTAATATGGCAAAAGAGCTACCAGGGAGCGCCAAGTCATTATAGGGAAGGTTTATCATTAGATACCTGCAAAGATGGAGGATATATTCTTTGTTCGTATGATGGAGATACTAATTCTGAATGTGGTGGTAGTATCTTCATTATGAAAACAGATTCTGCGGGAAATCCTCAATGGACTAATTATATTTATGACAAGGTTTGTTTGGTTGATCCCGACTATGTACTATCCTTACGGGATGGGGGTTATTTAGTTTGTGGGGGATACGATGATTCTTTAACTGGTAATGGGGAACAATATGGTAAAATATATCTGACAAAAATTTCAAGTACCGGGAGTGTAAAATGGGCAAAACAATATGGTCAAAATTGCAGATCTTTCGTGCTATTTTCAATAAAGGAACTGCCGAATGGAGATATAATAAGTTGTGGTGGGGATAGTAGTGCATTTATAGGCTGTATCCTACGTACAGATTCGAATGGCAATGAAAAATGGAGACGATATTATAAAATGGAATCTCCAGCTGAAGAAGATTATTTGTATGATATACAATTAACCCCAGATGGAGGATTTGTTGCCACGGGTTTCACATATGGAAATACAGAGAATATATGGGTTGTAAAAACTGACAGCCTGGGGTGTGATACGGTAGACTGTGATTATGCAACAAGTGTAAGTGAGATGAGAGGAGAAAGTGGAAAGGTAAAAGTGTATCCTAATCCGAGCAATGGCACTTTCCAATTAGTAATTAGCAATTACAAATTAGGAATTAATAGTACAGTAGAAATATATAATGTATTGGGAGAGGAAGTGTATTCCTCTTATCAAATTACACAATCATCAAATTACCCAATTGATATATCTTCTCAATCCAATGGGGTATATATGTATCGTATCATTTCAGAGACGGGGGATTTGGTGGGCGAAGGGAAAGTTATAATTCAGAAATAAAGTTTATACTCATGAGAAATGCCTGTCTTTTGCTGTTTGGCTTACTCTCTGTAGGCATTGAAACAATCAAAGCACAATATACAGTGCTCCTTAATTTTGATGATACAAATGGTGCCAATCCTTGTGGCTCATTAACCTATTCAGGAAATAATTTATTATATGGAATGACACCAATAGGAGGAGTATATAAATATGGATTTATTTTTTCTATAGATATTAATGGGAATAATTATAAGGACCTGTTCGATTTTGATGGAATAAATGGAGAAGACCCACAAGGTTCATTAATACTATCAGGTAGCACGTTATACGGTATTACCAACGGGGGTGGCACGTTGGGCTATGGTACTATTTTTTCTGTTGATACTACCGGTAAAGGGTACAAAGTGTTGCACAATTTTAATGACACTGCAGGTGAGATGTCTATCAGCCTAGGCTCATTAGTACTTTCAGGAGGTGTATTATATGGGATGACAGAAGCTGGAGGTAAATACAATGATGGTTGTATTTTCTCTATTAATACGGATGGAAGTAATTATAAAGATATACTTGATTTTAATGGCACAAATGGATATGAGCCCTTTGGCTCTTTAGCAGTTTCAGGAAACAAATTATATGGAATGACATCGAGAGGAGGAGCAAATAGTTTTGGTCTTATTTTCTCCATTGATATCAATGGCAAAGGATACATTGACATTTGGAATTTTGATGATACAGGATCAAACGGTGAAACTCCTCAGGGTTCGTTAATTGTTTCAGGCAATAAATTATATGGGATGACTATGGCCGGAGGGAACGATGCACAGGGCAATATCTTCTCTATAGATACAGATGGGACCGGGTATATTAACCTATTGAGTCTTAATAATCAACCATACGGACAATGGCCCACGGGAGATTTATTGCTCTTAGGAAATACATTGTATGGTATGGCAGGTTTTGGAACATACGGACGCTCCCAAAAAAATGATAGTGGTTACATTTTTTCTATTAATACTGATGGAACCGGGTTTACTGACTTGTATAACTTCAATCTTCGAGGAGGATATGCTCCCCGTGGCTCATTAATAGCTGTTGGAAATTCGTTATACGGCATGACAGAGTTTGGTGGGAAATATTCCGATGGAGTTATTTTTAGCATTAGTGATAAGGGCACCGGAATTGATAAATTGATTATACCTACTGGGTTAATAAGTGTTTACCCCAATCCAAGCAACGGCACTTTTAATTTATCCCTGTCGAACGTTAATACAGCATATAATATTGAAATTTATAATGTACTTGGGGAGAAAGTATATTCAGAATCCTTACCACAAAGCCAAAACAACAACACCATTAACTTAACAGCTCAGCCAAGCGGAGTCTATCTTTATCGTGTAATTACTGAGAGTGAAGAATTGGTAGGGGAGGGGAAAGTGATTTACAACGCTAAATAAACTAAATTTTATATGCCAATTATAATAGTCATCAAAAGCATCAAGTTCTTTCAGAAGACCTGAGTCATCATGAATCTTTCTGTCTCCTATAAATTCATTTTTGAAAATATGAAATATGCTTTCAATCATATTGTTTGTATAGTCAAAATTCACCCTGGCCGTGAGTTTTAGAACCTTGTAATTATTCAAACCTCTAACCCATTCAAATACTTTTCCTTTGTTTTCCGAACCGCCATCGCTGATAATATTAATTGGTTCGGTTGTATTGAACAAATTGTACTTTTCAAATGTTGTTTTTAATAAGTCGCGGATATAATCTGATTTCCCATCCGGTACAATCGCCTTATGAAGCAATGCCTTTGATTTATTATCTTTCACAAATACCACTCTTCTGCTGCCTTCTGTATCGGTTGGTACGAAAGTAGTATCAATATGGAGGTATTCAAACACTCTGGTTGCCCTGAATGATGATGACTTTTCTTTCACCAGTGCAGTTCTTCTTCTGAATATCAGGGATGCATACTTATAAAACGTGGCCAGCGAACAATACAACTTGCCTGAACGTACCAACCCATAATATAAAGTACACATGGGCTTGAAGAAGTTCTCCTGGTTAGTTATGCAGTCCTTTATTACGGTTGCTTCCGGAACTGATAATTGAGAAGGATGTGTTTTATAGCATAAGTGAGAACAAAACTTGTAATAATAGCATTAGCACTTACTGTAATTCCCCTTTTAACTATATATGCACAAGACGGGGCAGAGTTATTTAGAAACAATTGTGGTGCGTGTCACACCGTAGGAAAAGGAAAGTTGGTTGGACCTGATTTAAAGATGTGCAAGACAGGCACTCCGAACAATGGATATCAAAATGGATACAAGGTTCGCAAACAATGGTAAAGGCAGGAGATAAGGATGCTGTTAAGCTTTTCAATGATAATAGCCAAATACCTATGCCCCCGGACCAGGCTTTATCTGATAATGATATTAAAACCATACTGGCTTTTATTAAAACGGAAGGCACACCCCAGGTCGCTGCAGCATCATCGGGTAGTTCTAATGTAACACCTGTCAATTCTATCGGAACAGATAATATAACTATTGCTGCCCAAAAGACTGCAGTAGACGAAAAGAGCAGTCCTTCCTTTATCGAATCGCTTACGTTTACGAATTATATGGTATTCTTTCTGATAGGAATATTATTACTTGTTATATGGGTATTATCATCAAGTATTAAATCGCTTGCTGAGTAAGCAGGGGATAAGCAATGATAAACTTATTTAACCGGATAATGCTGCAAGTATAAGGGGGCTTTTTAACCGGGAGACTTCTAAGACAGAACCATCTACCATTATAATTAGCCGTTCTCCTTTTTTAAACGTATTAATATGCGACCGGTTTATTAAATTCTTTTTATGGATGCGTAAAAATATTTCTTCCGGGACTGTTTTTTCATAATCGGCAAGCGGCTTGGTAGATGTAATTTTTTTTCCATTCATAAGGTGAATTATAGAATAATTGCGGTCTGCTTCAAACCATATAATGTCTTCTATATCTACCAGCATTATTTCCGTGCGGTTGTGAATGGCAATTTTATGTATGGTGAGCGCTTCTTTAAAAAAGAATAACTGGTTTTGCAATTTTTGCAGGTGAGCAGACTGGCTTAATTTTTTTTGACATTTTTTAACTGAATTAACCAGTTCTGAAGGTTTAATAGGCTTGAGTAAATAATCAACAGCATTGCGCTTGAACGCTTTAATTGCATATTCGCTATGGGCTGTAACAAATATTATTTCGAAATGAATGGTGCCTATTTTATCCAGCAACGAGAATCCATCCACATAAGGCATTGAAATATCAAGAAAAACCAAATCGGGTGTTAAGTTGCTAATTTTCCTAATTGCCTCATCTGCTGAATAAGCTACATCCATTACCTGTACTTCGGGGCAATGCTCTTTCAGCAGCAGCCGGAGGGTCTCAGTTCCCTTTATTTCATCATCTACTATTAATGCCTTAATCATATAAAACGGTATTTAAAATCAGTGGGAGGTATAGCTCCACCCTGGTACCTGTAGATACTTCATCTTCATTGACCTTATCAATAACGTGTACTTTCATATCCCAGTGGTACATTCTATTCATCGATTCCATTCTTTCCGCAACTATAGACATTCCGTGAGGCTTATGGAGTAATTTATTCCGTAACTCTTTCGCAGCTTTCCTACCTATGCCATTATCGTCAATAACGCACATAATATGTCCATCTATTTTTTCAAAGATAATGGTTACTTGTCCAATTCCATCTTGCATATGCATCAGGCCATGCCATATTGCATTTTCCACATAGGGTTGTATAAGAAGGGGAGGCAGTAATGTTTTATTCTTGTCAAGGTGATTATCAATTTTAATTTGGTATTTAAATTTGGAGGGAAACCGCATTGTTTCAAAATCAAGATAGTTGAATAGGCCTTCTACTTCATCGGACAGTGTAATTTTATCTTTCCGCGAGTTTTCAAGCACTCCACGCATTAAACTTGCAAACTGGGCAAGGTAATTGACGGACGATTTTGTATCATTTTTTAATACATAGCTTTGAATAGAGTTAATGGTGTTGTATAAAAAGTGGGGATTCATTTGGGTACGTAATGCTTTTAGCTCCAGCCACGATTTCTGCTGTTCCACCATTAGTTTTTCCTTTTCGGCCCCTCTCATCCGCTGGAATATTACTATAACGAGCAAAATAAGTATTACAGCAATAGATGCAATAAGTATAGTGATTATTTTTTGTGTCTTATATTCTGCAGTCTGCTTAATTTCCTCTGCGTTACGTATGGCATCTTTTTTATCTTGTTCAGCTTTTGCAGATGCTTGTTTTTGTTCAAATTCATAATTCATTTCGGCCTGGACTATTTTCTTCTGGTTTGCTTCATTAACTATACTGTCTTTAAATGCTATATATTTTTTAAAATTTCCTAATGCTTCTTTGTAGTTAGCTATTGCGCTGTCGAGTTGAAACAATCCTCGATAAGCATCTTGTATTATATCTTTTACTTCGATATTTTTTGAAATTACAAGCGAAGAATCAAAATAGATTTTTGCTTCCTTGTAATTTTTTTTCAATATATCAAGTCTGCCCAATTCGATATAACATTTTGCTATAGTGCGTTTATAATCTATTTTTCTTGACAGAACCAATGCCTTATAATCATTTTCCCATGCCGCTGAATTTTTTCCTTCCTTTTTATATGTGTTTCCAATATCAAGAAGGCAAAGTGTAATTCCAATATTATATTTTATATCCTGGAATATATTCAATGCTTTGAAAAAGTAGGTAAGCGCAACAGAGTCATTACCTTGTTCAAAGTAAATATTGCCAATATTGATAAGATCATGGGCGCTTGAGTTTCTTTCTCCTATTTTCTCACTTATTTGTAACGATTGTGTATAGTACTTCAGTGCATTGGAAAGATCTTCCTGGCTGCCATAGTCAGAGCCTATATCTTCAAGAACACTTGCAAGTCCTTTTTCGTCATTTATTTCCTTGCAAATAGTGAGGGCTTTAAAATGATACTCCAATGCCTCGGAGTAATTACCTAAGTAATAATAATTGAGCCCGATATTAGTAAGATTGTAAGTTATGCTTTTTTTATCGTCAAGTTCTTCATTAATGACAAGGGCCTTGAAGAGGTAGCCTAACGATTTAGTATAGTTGCATAATTGGGAATAAGTAGCACCTAACTTCGACAGGGCACTTACTATCCCTTTTTTATTATTTATCTCCTGGAATAAGGCCAAAGCCTTTAATCCATTATCTTCTGTTGTAGAATAATTGCCCAAGTTATAATTGCATACAGCGCTAGTTAAGAGAGCTGTGCCTATTCCTTTTTTATAATGGATTTTTTCTGATAGAACCTGTGTTTCCTTTGCAATTATCAATACCGTATCGTACTTGCGGAATTTGAGTAATTCCCCACATAAGGCAGTTAGGGTATTCACCTTGTTGGTATCTTCCCGAACAGAATTTCTCAGCAAGGTATTCAGCGAATCTATTTGAGGTGATTGACCCCGGGCTATAATAATTGAAAACAAAAGGAGTAGGGATACAATAAAAGTTTTCATTCCTCTGCCGTTTCTGCTGACTAATTTTATACAAACATAGATATCTGTATGAATATTAGCTATGATGTGATATGGATTTTAAGCCTGATTTTGCAGTTAATCATTCAAATTATGCAGTTAGTGCAGATAATGTACCGATAAATAAATATCCGTTGAATTTTAAGTTTATTTTTTTAAATACTCTTTCAATTAGATGGTAAGAAAAAAAAATCCTTATTTTGCATCGATTTAAGAACGATAATTTATATGCCTGCAAAAGTTAGGGCTCTCATTACATTTTTGCTGGGTAGTTTAATGGCTACCATAAGCGTGTATTCATATCGCAGCGCCTATAATTATAAAAAAGCGACTGAATGGGTAAATCATACCCAACAGGTTATTGCGGAGGCCAATAGTGTTCTCGCCGATATACAAGATATAGTAATTGATGAGAAAGGATTTGTTATACTAGGTGATTCTAGTTACCTTATACCCTATAAATCAGGGATAAAGAGTATTCAGGATAAATATTTCGTAATCAGAAATCTGGTGCAAGATAATCCCGGACAAGAAGTCCTTCTTGATTCCATCAATACGCTTATTGCTGCTAAAGTAAGGTTCACTCAGCAGGTAATTAATGCCCGTGCAAATAGCGGGTTTGCAGGAAGCCAAACCATTCTTCTTACAAGAGGAGGAGAAATTATTATGAAACAGCTAAAGACGCTGCTTAATGAATTTACGTTGAAAGAAAGACTCCTCCTTGCGCAAAGACTCGACCGTGCAAAAAAGAGTTATAGCTGGGCTGTTACATTTATAATTATAGGTGTAATACTAACCCTATTCATTATACTTATTTCCTACTATCTACTCAATAGAGATTATAAACAGCGCTTAAAAAGCGAAATGAAAGTAAAAGAGAGTGAATTGCTCATGAGGAAATTCCTTAATAGTATTCCGCTTGGCATCCTTATATTGGGGAAAGATGGGAAACTTTACTTTGCTAATGATAAGGCTGCTGAAATTTTAGGCAAGGGGCTAATGCCCAATGCTACACCCGAAAATCTATCTGAAATCTATTCCATTGTTAAGGCTGGCACTAATGAAATGTATCCTCCTGAAAAGCTCCCTTTAGTAAGGGCAATTAATGGAGAAAAGAATGTGCTGGTGGATGATATGGAGGTACTAAAGAAACCAAAGAATACACCATTAAGAGTAAACGCTACTTCGGTTTTTAATGCAGAAGGTGAGGTAGAATATGCCATATCTATATTTGAAGATATAACAGATATGCAAGAGGCTAACAGGAAAATAAAGGAAAGTGAAGAGAAGTTTTATAAAGCTTTTGCCATAAGCCCGGTAGCTTTTGCCATAAATGATAGTGAGACGGGGAAATATATAGAAGCCAATGATAGCTTTGCCCAACTTACAGGATATTCACGGGAAGAGATAATTGGTAAAAGTTCAGTGGAGGTGGGAATAATGGTAGATGTGAAGTCTCGCGAAAGAATTATGCAAAATATACGGCAACACGGTACTATGAAAAATGCCGAGCTGGTGATCCGTAATAAGGACGGCAGGATGATAGATATGCTAACTTCTGCTGAAACCCTTACTTTAAAAGGCAGAAAATGTACGCTTTCTATTAATTACGACATTACTACATTAAAGGAATCGGAACGCAGACTGATTGAAGCTAATAAGCTGGCAGAAGAATCAGCGCATTTAAAGGAAGCGTTTTTAGCCAATATGAGCCATGAGATTCGTACCCCTATGAATGCGATTGTGGGCTTTACTGAACTGCTGCTTAAAAAGAGCCTTGATGAAGAGCAAAGGGATTATGTGGAGACTATTAAAAGCTCGGGTGAGAATTTACTGCGGATTATTAATGATGTGCTTGATATTTCAAAAATAGAGTCCGGTGCAATGGTGTTTGAGAAAAGTCCAATAAGTGTTAAGGAGCTGTTTCACTCGCTACATAGTATGATGATGCCTAAGGCAGTTGAAAAAAAACTGGAACTGACATTCGAATACCCGCCTGATATGCCGGATACGATAATAGGAGACCCAACAAGGCTCACACAAATTATTATTAACCTGGTCGGGAATGCTCTTAAATTTACTGAAAAGGGTAGTGTGACCGTTTTAGCAAGGGTATTGAACATAGAAGCAAGCCGCTATATCATTGAATTTTCAATAAAGGATACCGGTGTGGGGATACCGGAGGATAAGCTAAAATATATTTTTGAGCGTTTCCGGCAGGCTGAATCTTTTACTACCCGGCATTATGGCGGAACCGGGTTAGGTCTTAGTATTGCCAAACAATTGGTTGAAATGCAAGGCGGAGAGATTACTGTTAAAAGTGTAGAGGGCATTGGTTCGGAGTTTATTTTTTCGCTGCCATTTAAAAAAGCGGATGATGCGGAGAAGAAAGTTGATAAAACAATTACTAAAATAAATCTGGAAGAGTTAAGCAAGCTTGCTATTTTAATGGTTGAGGATAACCTGATCAATATAAAATTCATACAAAGTTTGTTTAAAGACTATAAAATTCACACTGATATTGCCCGAAACGGGAAGGAGGCCATTGAGAAATTTGTAGAGAAAAACTATGATATGGTATTGATGGATATTGAAATGCCTGAAATGAACGGGTATGAAACAACGGACATAATCCGAAAAAAATTTAAAAGCGGAATACCCATTATTGCTATGACGGCTAATGCCATGGCGGGAGAAAGGGAAAAATGTCTAAAAATGGGAATGGATGATTACATTTCAAAGCCTATAAAGGCCGACTCCTTATTTGTAAAGATGTATAATGCGGCTTTTAAGAAGGAAGGACAGAATAACAAAGCTAAAAAAGCGGCGGACCTTACATTTTTAGTTACATCTATGAATGGCCGGAAAGATGTTATCCGGGAAACCATAGATCTTTTTATCGAACAAATTCCTCAAGATATGGGCTTGTTGGAACACGCCGTTACTACAGAAAATTATGAGGCTATAAAACAATGCGCCCACAAAATAAAATCTGCCGTTTCTTTGATGGGGATGACCGAACTGCAAAATATGCTTAATGAAATGGAGCTGCTGGCTGCTTCGGGCAGCAATTTTGAAAAAATAAAAATACTTTTTTCTGATGTCGTTGCATTGAATGAAGAAGCGATGAGTGAAATACAGGAAGAAAGATCAAATTTTGTATAACCGGGTATAATTAAATTCCGAGAGCAGACTACTTTTTATGAAGGTGCTTATAATAATCACCCAATATTTTCTCAGTCATAGGCAGATAGTATTCCCAAAAAAAGCTTTCTCTTTCAGCATTCTGTTTATTGTATAAAAACCAGCGTAAGGTCACAATTCCCCTGTAATCGGAAAGAGCCGGGTCTATAGGGTCATCTGCAAAATCGCCCGTAAAGTAGTAGAATTTATAATTGTCGCTGTCATGGGCAATAACCGAAGGAGATGTTGATGGAATACCATTTTTAGCCAGGATCGAATCACCCCGGGCTGTTGGTTTAACCGATATTTCTGATACAATTTCATTGGTTTTATCACTGAACATAATATCAAACCAATAAGGGTATTTTATCTTGGAAACAACACCATAATATTTTTTCCATTTGTCCTGTGTTTCAATTATAGGTACAAGTTCTTTCAGGTCTGTGGTGTGTGATAAGACTTCTACTCGAGTATCCTCGTTCACATAAGCAATACCTGAACCTTTAAAGTGCCAATCTGTTTTGTGTTCTTGCACATAACCACGTACAAGCCACCGGGGTATTTCATCTGTTTTTGTAGTGTCTAACTGGTCAAAATAACGAGCTACCCAACCGGTCCAATGCAGCCCAAACATTTCTTGAAATTCTCTACTCACACCATCACTTGTGGGTGATTCTATATCATTAAATTCAGTAAGAATAAGCTTATGCTTGTTTTTCATGTTCTTTAGGAAGTATAGATCTTTTTGTGTCATACCTCCATATATGATATGTGACCGTTCTTTTATATCATGGTGCAGATACCATTCATTGTAGTAAATTCCGTATGTATCTGTAAAGTAAGTCATATCGGCTGTGTCTGACAGGCTATCTAATTGTGAATAGGAAAGTGATTCAAGCCCATGCACTATGTATTTTTCACTGTCTTTCGGAAAGAAACCATAGTAGTCTTTGGATACGCTGTATAATCGTTTATTGGGCTTGCAGTAACGCTTGTTAATTAAAATCCAGGTAAATGAACAATGCTCCGTACATTTACTATTCAGCACGGTTTTGTCAACTATTACAACATTCATCACCTTTTTTGGGGTGAGTAACCATGCAATCCACATCCATAATGGGGTAAATATGAGAGCAATCACAATAATGTAGACTCTTCCGCGCATAGCAGGTAAACTTAAAATAATATATCAAGGCCAACAAAGAAGCTATAATCGAGACCAGTGAGGTCGCTGCTTCCTCTTGTAAAATCAGAGCGCACCAGGCCGGCACCTATACTGAAAAGCCATTCGCTGCTAAACAGCTTTTGGTAACTTAATTTTGCCTCATCGCTTTTAAGCTTTGGATTGCTTACCAGGTCGACCAATGACCTATCGTCGGGCGATATACCGGTGCCTAATACTAAACTAAAGTAATCGTCAGCACTGCCCATGTAATACCGTGTAGTTAATAAGTATGATTCTGAATAGCTGTTAAAGCTTCCCGGAACTATATATGTCCTTAATGAAAACCATAGATTTTTATAATATTTTCCAATGGCCCCGGTATAAATAAGAGTAGCAGGAGAACTAAAATAAAGATACCTGAATCCAATATCGACCTCAAAACTTTTCGGAAGGCTGCTATATAAGGAAGCTCCAAACATATAATTAGGAAACAAGCTGGTGTAAGAAGAGTATCCCGCATCTACAAAAGCATAAAACCGTTTTGATATATTGGGATATGCATCTATCTCATATTGCACCCCATTTGCATTTGAAAAACGATTGGCAAAGTTTAAACGTGCTATAACAGTTCCCATTTTAGTATGGTCGGAATAGGAGAGTGAGGCTAATGTCCAGGGATTAGCATATTGTGTATTGTAAACATCTAGGTAATAAATAAGTCCAATATCATTTACAGCCATTTTTCTTCGTAATGATAGTTGATAGTCTATAGCCTGCGCATCATTCGAATTGTGTGCTAAAAGAGTATCTATTAGAATGTAGGCTGCTTTGTAATTTCCGGTATCTGCTACTGCTTTCGCTTTTTTATATAGCAAATCGCGTGAATTATGGTTATACATAAGTCCGGTATCAGCCTCTTTTATGGCTGCCTTGCTATTACCGGACCAGTAATCTAAATCTACCAGGGCGCAACGGGTATCCTCGTCTGTGGGTTTGGCTGCAAGTACTTGGTTAAATTCCATCCTGGCCGAATCATATTGATGGTTCCAGGTGTAAATACGGCCTAAAAAAGTTCGTACGTCGGAATATCCGGGTGATTTTTTTAAAATTCTTTTAGCTAATGCAATTGCTTCCGGCCGCCTTCCATTGAAGGCCATTTTACGGGCTGTGTCAAAAGCAACGTCCACATTAATCGTGTCGCGTAGTGGTGTGTTTTGGCCTTGAATCTGAATAAAACTCAGTACTAGAAAAGCAACAAGAAATAAATTACTTATACGATAATACATTAGGGGGGATGTAGTTAACTAGAGGCCATCAGTTTGTTTTTCTCTTCCTTGGCTTCTTTTAATACCTCTTCGTAATAAGAATGCAAAGATGTATACAAATCATTAATATCTTCAATTCCAGTACCCTCCGCACCTTTTGCTTCAATTTTTTTAGATTGGGTAAGCATGGTTTCTACCCCCATAAGCGATAATGTAGATTTCATTCTATGAGCATATTGCCGGATGTTTTCATAATCTATCCTGTCGATGGCCGCAGATAGCTCTTTCATATCTTCCGGGAGTTGTTCGCAGAATATGTCAATAATCTCTATTATCTCCGCTTTTTTATTGCCCATGTTTTCAAAAAGGAAAGCGAGATTTATTAGTTTCTTCGGAGCTGTATTTTGAGGTGTTTCGATTTGTGGCGCTTTATCCGGGATGCCGAATTTTGCAATGGAAATTGCGTTTATTTTTTCGAATAATAGTTGAATGGAAACAGGCTTTGGAATGTAGGCATTCATACCATAGGCAATGCATTTTTCCCTTTCGCCAGCCATCGCATTAGCAGTCATGGCAATAATATATACATTCAGTTTCAACTCGTTTCTAATCATTTGCGCCGTTTCATATCCATTCATATTGGGCATCTCAATATCCATAAGTATCAAATCGTAGTCATTATTTTGCAGTTTTTGTATGGCTTGTACACCATCTTCAGCCACATCGGCGGATATTCCATATTCTGAAAATAACGTTTGAACAAATTTTATGTTTATCGGATTATCTTCGACCAAAAGTATATCCAATCGTTTCAACATTTCATAATCTATATCAGTTTTATGAATTTGTTTATGATTCATGGCTTCCAGAGTATATTTTTTGAAGGGTAATATGACTGTAAATGAGGAGCCTGCGTTTACTTTGCTTTTTACTGAAATTATGCCCCCTTGAAGCTCGACTAATTGTTTTACTATGCTTAATCCCAATCCTGTGCCACCATATTGCCGTGTGGTGGTAGAATCGGCCTGGCGGAAGCGTTCGAAAATATATTTCAACTTATCTTCAGGTATACCCACGCCGGTATCTTCAACTGTAAATTCAATAAGAAACTGTCCCACTTCTTCTTTTAACACCTTTACAGATACGGTAATTCCCCCGTTCTCTGTAAATTTTAGGGCATTGCCAACCAGGTTAATGATAATTTGGGTAAGTCTGATGGGGTCGCCCAATACAACACCGGGTGTATTGGCAGGATATTCAAATGCTAAGGAAATATTTTTGTCCTTAGCACGGGGCAGCATCATATTCTGTAAAGAAGAAAAGAGCTCCCGTATACTGATAGGGCTCTCTTCAAAAGTCATTTTGCCAGATTCCATTTTTGAAATATCGAGCAGGTCATTTATTATACGTAATAAGTTCTCACCCGATGTTTTAATAATTTGAAGATATTCTTTTTCTTCCGCGGGTATATTACGTTTAAGTAAAATCTCTGTAAAACCTATGATAGCATTCATAGGTGTACGAAGCTCGTGTGATATATTGGCAAAGAATTCAGATTTGTATCTATCTGCATTTTGTAATGCTGTGTAAAGATTTTGTTGTTTGGTTTGTTCCGAATTTACCAACCGTGCAAAACGAAAAATTATTATAATGAGTGTTGTGACTGTAGTAAGTTTTAGTAGTATAGATAGCACTACTACAGTATCCGGAGCTATGTCCAGCGTAGGTTTTTGGAAAAACCAGCGGGATAGAAATATGGGTAACATTCCAACTATCATGGTTGGGAACAGCCATTTCTTGTTTTTTAAGTTATAAAACAGCAAGGGGGCAACCATTAAGGCATAACACAAATGCGGGATGGATGAACCGGTACCAAAAAACGATGTAAAAACTGTTATGGCTGCACTTACTGTGAAAACGGCCATGAAACGGGCAAAAGACAAGTAGCCCCAGTAATTAAAAAGTAAAGGAGTGAGATAGGCTGCTATCACCAGTAATACCAGGTTGCCCTGGTAAGGGTAGCCTAAAAAATGGAATACAAAAACATACTCAACGCTTGTTAGCGCGAGTATGATAGCAAACTGGTTGCATAATTTGGTATGGACAATTTCTTCTTCGGTAGCGGCATGCGCTAAACCAATTGCAGATACTTTATTCCAGTATCTTTTTAATAGAGACATAAAATAACGTTATTAGAGAAAGAGTATTAAGGGTCGACAGGTCAAAAGCCAAACATAATAAAAAACAGGAAACAAAAGAAGGGCTACTTTACTTTATACTCCCAATTATTTTTTATGGAGTCCGGGATAATCTTATTTTCGGAGCAGGCTTTTTTATTATTCACTTTATATGCATCAAATTTGGCCGTTATTTGGCTAACTTTGGTTGGGTCGTCAGTAGGATCGATGTTCATATTGTTGCTGAGTTTAAATAGCTGGTTTTCAGCCATAAAATATTCTCCGTCCAGGTAATCAAGTAATTCGTTTTTATTTCGCATTAACGGGTAAGATTTGATACACCTGAAATCAGGGTCTGTATCCAGCAATCCACCAACCCATGAAACTACGGATGGCGTTTTTAAACCATAGTTTTTAGCTAAATAAGATAATAGAGTAGGCGTAACATCAAATTGAGCTGAAACACCTTTAAAACGTACTCCCTTCTTTAGCATAGGACTATATATGATAAGAGGTACATGGAAACGGTCAATCAGGGTTGCAATCGGAATTTCGGGCATTCGATGGTCGCCGGTAATAATAAAGATGGTGTTTTTGAAGGATGGCTTTTTAGAATATTGCTCAATGAAATAACGTATAGAGTTATCTGTATACATAATACAGGAATACTTCATTTTATATTGTTCATAATCATCTCTTGGATGGTCGGAGGTGAATTGCATGGTATTTAACTTAGCCTCAAAAAGATTCAAATAATAACTTTGGTTATGAATAAGAAAGGGACTGTGATTAGCAACGGTAAGCAATACGTCCAACCGGGGTTTATTATCATCTGGCAGCGTTGCCAGATAGTGTCTGAAAAGCTCTCGGTCTTCATATCCCCAGGATGGATTTGACCCTTCACTCGGGAGTAAAAGATAGGAGTTGTCAAAGCTTTTAATATCATGAATAGTAGCCCCATTTTTCTTCATGAAGACATCCATATTATCAAAGTGTGAATCTCCACCATAATAAAAGTTAGTAGTGTATCCGTCTTTTTCCAGGATAGAAGCCAATGTAATATGGTCTGGCATGGCATCGCCTTGTTCTAGAAATCCTTTTTCAGCAAAAGGCAGAGATCCCAACATAGAGGGTAGTACAGCAAAAGTCCGGCCACCTGTACTTACGAAATTACTCCAGTATAATGAATGGGCACCGAGAGAGTCAAGGAAAGGGGTAAAACTTCCCAGGTAAGCGTCCGGCCCGCTATACGCCCGACCCAAACTTTCCACAAGAATTATTACAATATTTGGTTTTGGACCAGGTTTATTAAAAAGTTGACCTAGCACATCGCTGTCATTTTTTTTCCTTAAAAACGGGTAATTGGCAGGATCAATATAAACAGGGCCAGTATTAGCTGAGGGGCCTACACTTGAAGTTTTCAGCGCAGTGCTTGTTGCAATAGTTTGGGTAGATAGTGCGGCTACGTTTGCATTTTGGTTATGATGCTCCAGCGATTTGTCAATAAAATAGGCCATTTTGTTCACTGCCTGGAAATACTCAATCTCTGCTTTGTATTCCGACTCGGCAGGGGTAACAATTATTAGCACAAAAGGAGAAACAATAGCCAGCCCGATAATAAATAAGTGAAGCTTTTTATAGCCAATTTGGAATTTTTCCCGTTCAGAAAGTTTTGAAATAAATATAGATAAACCTATAAATGCTCCAAGCAGGATAATAAAAAGAAAGATAGTCCCTATTGAAATACCACCGGATGCCCCAACAGTATGTTGCATTTCGTCATACGAATAAGCCCAGAAATCTGCCCCCAGCGGAACCATGGCCTGGAAGAAATATTGTTGCATCCCCAGCTCGCACACAAGTAATACTAGAAGAATTATAATAAGTGTTATTTGCGCAACAAATCTATTGATTAGCCCCAGGAGTACTATTGGTATGAAGCAAATAAGGCCTACGGTTAACGTATAAAATAAATCAAAATTTAGTGAATTAAAAATAAATTCAAAGAATCCTGCATGCGAATTGGTTACAGAAAAGTATTCATATAATCTTAAAATAAATAGAATAATAAAAAAGGCTATTAAGGATGGGATCATCCTGTCTGTAGTGGCTCCCATACGCTGTACAATCTTTTTATGATTTGTATCAGCGATCTTTCCCTCAGGTGTATTCATATTTGCGGCAAATGTAAAGTTTTTTACATTTGCAACCCAAAAAAGGCTTTATGTACGATCTGGACAGAAAAATGCCTGTAGATGACAAACGGATTATTTTATTGGAGAAGAGAATAACGATAACTACCAGAATTTGTTTTGTTCATCTCGTCTTATCTACAGTTGGCATTCTTTATTTTTTATTTAAGGGTTACCCAAGCTTTGCCTTTATAACGGCCTTATTTATGGCTTGTTATGCGCTTGTACCGTATTTGGTGCGCATTCGCCTGTATGCTTTTTCAAAAATCTGGCTCATTGCGCTTTCTAATATCAGTGTTTATTTTTGTTCGTTGCAACTTGGTTCAGGCAGTGGAATACAATATGTCTTTATTGTATTGTTCTGTTTGCCCTTTTTATTATTTAATCCTAAGCAAAAATGGCTTATTGTGTTAGGTGTGGTATTTACGATAACCATATTTTTCTCATTTTACTATAAAATTTTTGACGTACAGCCGGTGCTAACCATTCGGGACCAAAAGGAATTATTTCCTTCGGCGCTTTTCTTTATTTTTATCATGTTTGGCTCATATTGCTTTTTTGCCATGAGCATTAGTAGCGACGGAGAGAATCTGTTAAAACAGGATGTTGCTAAGCTCGGCCAGGAAATTAAAAATATTAAGTTTGAAAAAGAGCTTAATGTAACTGCACCATTGTCGCAGGACAAAACGGTAGAGATTACCGAGAAACAGGAGCTTTCTAAAAAAATAGAAGTAGTTAAGAAAGAAGAAACAGTAAGTAAGTCGCCCACTACTAAAAAATCGGAAAAAGAGAGTAAGGATGGTAATGAAAAAGAAGCTAAGCCATCTGATAGTTCAAAAATGTACAATGAGCAACTTTTAGCTACTACAGAACAAGAACTAATTGACCCTATTTTACGAATAGCTTCAATTGCTGATAATTTTGACGAAAATAAACTGGATAAATCGCAATCGGAAGCAGTAAAAATTATCAGGGATAAGGCGTATGATATTAAAACAGTGTTGACCGATTTCTCCTTTTATGCTAAGGTAAAAGAAAGTGGAGCAAATTTAAATTCAGGTGAATTCTCCATACAGGAAACATTGATGGGTTTAGTACAGAGATATAACAGCCCTGAAATGCAAAAAAAAGGCCTTACTATAGAAGCCCAGTTTAATCCCGAATTGCCTGTTTTGGTGAAGGGAGATAAAGATAAGCTTGAACAAATAGTTAACCGGTTGGTGATTGATGCGGCAAAACGGACGGCAGAAGGGAAAATAATTATATATGCCTTATTAGAATATTCTAGCGGAAATGAAGATAATCCATTTATTATTTTCAGTGTGGAAGATGCGGGATTGTATTTACCCGATAACAGAAGGGAGCAACTTAACCTTTCTTTCCAGAGAAAGGGTGTGGGCAAAGATATAGAAACGCACGAAGAGCTTGGATTGGGCTTATCTATAGTTAAATATTTAGCAGATATTCAGGGTGGAGTTGTTTTTGTTGAAAATGAAGGTATAAAGAATCGGATTTCGGTAAAATTGCCTTATGAAGTGGTGGCGAGACGAATTACAGATACCATTACTGGTGATGGTAAAGTTTCTAATATTTTAAGGTTTTCCAATAATTTACATTTTCTAGTTGCTGAAGACAACCCTGTAAACCAGAAAATGTTCAATTCGCTGCTAACTAAATGGGGCGGCCTAGTTACTACGGTTAGTAATGGCGAAGATGCAATAAAACAATTGAAGAAGGAGCCGAATTTCGACATCATTATCATGGACATACACATGGATAAGATGGATGGAGTAGATTGCGTCAGAATTATTCGAAATGAATTACCCAATCCTACCCGAAAAATTCCCATTATTGCTGTTAGTTCGGAAGTAGGTAAAGATAAGCGTGAATATTACAGGCAACTTGGAATGAATGATTTTCTTTCAAAGCCATTTACATCTACGAGTTTATTTAATACCATTGTTTCAAATCTTCAGACTAAAACATCTATTTCAAATCCCAACAATTTCATAGTCAACAAAAATTATTGGGCTATATATAAAAACTCAGGAGAGCCCAGGCAGTATGTTAATTTAAAGAATCTTCAAGATTTGGCTGAAGGCGATAATAGTTTTATAGATGAGATACTGGTCTCTATTTTTGAATCTGTCCCGCAAGATTTCGCCCGGCTTAAGCATGATATAGAAATAGAAAATTGGGATGGAGTGCGACAGCTTTCCCATAAAATTAGGTCCTCAGTAATATTAATAGGGTCCAAGGAATTAGAAGATAAGATATATTCTATACAGCAAGCTTCGGAAAATCCTGAAGCATATGCTACTATTCCATATCTCTATAACCAAGTTGTATCATTAGCCAGGTTAGCACTTAAAGAGATTAACCGGTTTTTCAATGACGATACTATAGAGTTGATGAGGGGCAAAGCATTATTGGAACCTGCTCCGCAACAGGTAAAAAAGCCATCCGAAATTCAAAAAGCTACTCCCAGCGCTGCTCAACAGCCCAAGATAAATGATACAAGTGGATTGAAAAAAAAGTTTACCACATCTAAAGCAAAAGATGGGGTGATAAAATTATTGCTGGTGGAGGATAATATGGCAGTAATGAAAATATTATCGAATAAATTAGAGAAAGATGGATATCAGATAGATTATGCCCATGATGGCAAACAAGCTATTGATAAACTTGATAAAAATTCATACGATTTAGTGCTTACCGACCTTATGCTTCCTTTTGTTAATGGACTGGAGATCGTTAATTATATAAGGGAAAAGCAAAAAAGTAATATTCCGGTTATTATTTTAACTTCGGTGGAACTGGAGGAAACGGTGGTGGAAGCTTTTAAGATTGGAGTTACAGATGTTCTATTCAAGCCTTTTAGCCCCAGCGAACTTTCTGCCAGAATTAAGAAGTATCTCCAATAATCGCATCCTCGTAATATGAGTGATTACCCTTATCTGATCAGGTTTGTTATTATTCTGAATATTCTTCTCTTCATCACATTCATTGTGCTTTCCTTTGTAATCCTGGTAATGCGCCTGCGCAGAGACGAAGCAAAGAAAAAACTGGTTGAAATGGATAAGCTCTATTATGATATGTTATTAGAGCTGGTTTTCGAGGATGATTTCAACGAAAAAATAAGTACTCCTGAAAAAGTTAACGACTTAAGGCGATTGTTTTTAGGCAAATATGCATATACCGATATCAGTAAAAATGCATTGGTAGAGGTAATTGCTAAGCTTTATGTTAATTTATCTGGCGATGCCGGGCAAAGGCTTAAGGATATATATATGCAAATGGAGTTGTATAAGCATTCCAGGAAAAAACTTTCCAGTGTTGAGTGGGATATTAAAGTTCAGGGTATTAAAGAAATTGCATTGATGGGAGTTATTGCTTATGTAGATGATGTAGGTAAGTTTATTAATGACTCTCATAGCATTGTGAGGCGTGAAGCCCGCCTGGCGTTTTTGCAATTAGACCCAAAGAACCTTCAGACTTTTATAGACAAAACAACCACACACATTTCCTATTGGGAGATTATAAACATTATCGATGTTATCAACTCCAATATGATGGAGTATCTGGCTAATTTTGCTCCTCGTTTCGATTCCGAACTGAGTTCATTGGTTTATTTCTGTTTAAAAATAACGAATTATTATATGTTAGCGGATTATGCGCAGGCGATAAGTTACCTTTACATGTACCCAAACACGGGGGTGAAGTTACTTGCCATTCAAACCATTGCCCTTTTTGGGAATACAAAGATGAAAGGAACATTTAAGGAGCGGTATAATGAAGAACCGGACAGTGTAAAAATTGAAATTATACGTGCATTTAAAATATTTGGAGATGAGGAGGATATTTCTTTTCTATCTTCTATAGTACTTAATTCTTCAGCTAATAATATGAGGTTTGAAGCATTGAAATCCATTAATGAGATAGAAAAAATGGATAGATCGACTTTATTTAGGTTTAAAGATAAGGATCCGGAATTATCAAAGATGGTTAGACATATTTTAGACGAAAGAATCTTATAGGATAGTATGATAGCATTTTTCTATTTTTTAAAAATAATGTTCGAGGTATGGATCTTGTTCTTTGCCATTACCGTTATGAGCAGTTATATTTTACTTGCTGTATATTCATATAAGGAGTTATCATATTATATGAAAAAGAACAGCTTTGTTGATTATGATTGCATTTTGCGATCGACTATTGCACCTTCAGTATCTATGATAGCTCCCGCATATAACGAGAGCATGACTATTGTAGAAAACATACGGTCCATGCTTACACTTTATTATGCAAATTTCGAAGTGGTAGTAGTGAATGACGGCAGTAAAGATGATTCCCTCCAAAAACTGATTGATGCGTACGACCTACAACCTGTAGATTTTTATATAGACTATAAAATTAAATCAAAGCCTATTCGGAATGTATATAAGTCTATAAACCCGGCCTTTTACAAACTCACCGTAGTTGATAAAGAAAATGGAGGCAAGGCGGATGCGTTAAATGCAGGTATGAATGTAGCGCGAAATGATTTATTTCTTGCTACCGATGTAGACTGTATCATTGAAGAGGACGCTATTCTGAAAATGGTGAAACCCTTTATTGAAGAAACCGAGAAAAGGGTAATAGCAACCGGTGGCGTAGTTCGGATTGCCAACTCGTGTGTTATAAGTATGGGAAGGATCGTTGAGGTGAAATTCCCCACTAATTTTTGGGCGCGTTTCCAGGTAATGGAATATATAAGAGCATTTTTATTGGGCAGAATGGCATGGGCGCACTTGGATGGCTTGATGCTAATTTCCGGGGCATTTGGCATGTTTGATAAGGAGATAGCTATGTTGGCAGGGGGATATGACACCAAAACAGTGGGTGAGGATATGGAGCTTGTGGTAAGGATGAGAAGTTATATGCACGAACATGATTTGAAATATACCGTTGCCTTTATTCCCGATCCACTATGCTGGACGGAAGCGCCACAAACCCTAAAAGTACTGAGCAGACAAAGAACACGTTGGACAAGGGGTACAATAGAAACACTATTAGCGCATAAAAAAGTATTTTTCAATCCTAACTATGGGCTAATGGGCATGCTCAGTTATCCTTACTGGTTCTTCTTTGAGTGGTTAGCTCCGATACTTGAATTTTTTGGGATTGCATTTACACTTGTAATGGTATTAATAGGCCAGGTGTACTGGATGTTTTTCCTTACCTTATTGGCTGCTGTGTATTGTTATGCCCTGTTTTTTTCCAGTCTTGCTATTTTTGCAGAAGAAAACTCGTATCATCAATATACCAAGGAAAGTGAAATCAGGAAAGTTATACTCACCTCCGTTTTGGAGCCTTTTCTTTTTCACCCCCTTTCTGTATATTGGAGTGTGAAAGGTAATATTGAAAAAATGAGGGGTAAAAAGAATTGGGGAACTATGACAAGGGTTGGCTTTGCAGCAAATACGAAACCAAAAAAATAAAATATGGAAGAAAATAAAGAAGAAAAGAAAAGAAATTATACTGCAATAAAAAAAGGAGCGATAGTAGTGTTTGTTCTTGCTTTCATTTTATTTAATGCAAGTAAGTTGTTTAATTACATGGGTGTAAGACATACCGTGGATACCGGACCTGATATAGAAGGACAAAATATGCCGAAATCAGCATACGATTCAATTGTGAAGGATGCACAAAAGAAACTGGATGCTGAAAAAGTGCAAAATGATTCGCTCGAAAAGGTTATCGTTGCAAAAGATACCAACCTGAAAAAAGTAACAGATACTGTTGCAATGCTTATTAAAAAGATGCCTCCCGGTGCTATGAAGAGTATCCAGCAAAAGAAACCGGATAATATGAATAAAACTGCACTAAAATAGCATCCACAGAAAGGGGTGAGCAGCTTCTTTTTTTTATTATATTTGGATGGAATTAAGTTTTTTGGCTACTGGTTAAAACCCAACCATCTAATTATAAAGCTCATCTAACACCCAGAAGTCAGAAAGGATTCAAGTAACCAACCTCTTTATCTCAACTAAACATGGCAAAATTTGAAAGCTGGAGCTTTTTACAATGGCTATATAAGCATTTTATAGCCTTACTTATTGTACAGATTATTGCAATAGCGGTTTCTGTTATTTTTTCTTCACCCTCATTTATTCCTAAGGAATATAAATCGTATACGATTGTCTATCCTGCCAATATAGCTGATTATTCACGCGAAAGCCCTTCTGAGCAAATGATAGAATTTCTTAATTCAGTGGATATAAAAGACGCTGTGATAGATAAGTTTAATTTGGGAAGGCATTATTTTGGGAATAGAAAGGTAACCTTTGATAAGCTATACCACGAATTTGACCGGAATGTGGTTATAAGCCCTACGCTTTTTAGGGCAGTGGAGGTAGATGTTTCTGATGTAAGCTCCGATACTGCCTATGAGATGGTAAATTATATGTTACAGGTATTGGATAAAAAGTTCCTCCAGGTTCAAAAGGAAAAATCAATGGAGGTGGCAAATATGTGGAAAACCCAACTCGATTTGAAAGAACATCAAATCGATTCGATGGTAGATATAGCAAACCAATTTGGCAAGCAATATGGATTGGTAGATTACGATGGTCAATCAAAGGAAGTTTCAAAAGCCTACTGGACAGCTGTAGCCGAAGGTAAAAATAGCAAGCAACTTGCAGAGCTTAACCAGCAGATGAGTAACCTGGAAAATTATGGTATAAAATTTAAAATAATAAACCAGCATATAGAAACGGCAGTGAATGATGAAAACTTACTGGGGGTTAAATATGAGGATGCCATGAAAGACGCGAATAAACATTATACTTACTATAATCTCGTAAGTGCCCCATATAAAGCAGACTCAGCATACTACCCTATACGTTTATTGATTGTGTTGATTTCTTGTGCTGCCGCATTTGTGTTCTCTATTCTATTCATACGGACGGTTGAAAAAATAAGAGGTTAAATCGAGTTGCATTGCTTTCTAAAAAAGTAACATTTAGTTTTTACGTAGCGAGTATACTTTTTGTATGCGCTGATATACTATTTATTATTCTGCACCTCAACTTTATGGCGGCGTTGCTTCCTTTAATAGCGCTTATAGTTTATTGGAGTTTATTTTTTATTGACAGGCTAATGTTGCTTGTTGTTTTTTGTACACCCCTATCTATTAATATCTTCCAGGTACCAGGATTAGGACTGGGACAAATTGGAATCGGCATGGCTCTGCCTACAGAACCCATTATGTTTGGCATTATGTTACTTTTTTTTCTTCATATTATTCATTCCTGGTATGACAGAAAAATATTTTCTCACCCAGTAAGCGTCATGATTTTGCTGAGCCTTTTCTGGATGGTTGTAACTTGTTATACCAGCACAATGCGGTTTGTTTCATGCAAGTATCTTCTTGAAAGGTTGTGGGGTGTTGTTACGTTTTATTTTCTGGGTGTTATGTTATTTAAAAACATAAAAAATATCCATTACTTTAATTGGTTGTATATAGGCTCATTTACGCTAATAATTATATATACTTTAATCAATCACTCGCACGGGCATTTTTCTGAAAAAGCTGCACATATTGCAGTTAAACCCTTTTATAACGATCACACAGCATATGGAGCTATGCTGGCTATGTTTATACCTGTATTGGGTGGTTTTGCGATTAGCCGGAAAACTCATCCAACTTTGCGAATCGTAGCTTGGTTCTTATTTTTTATTTTCTTGGGTGCATTAGCTCTTTCCTACAGTCGCGCTGCATGGGTTAGTATAATGGTGGCTTTGATTGTGTTGGTTCTTATGCTTTTAAGAGTAAGGTTCAGATGGATGGTGGTTGCCTTTTGTTTGGGATGTGTTTTGTTATTTATTTTTCAAAATCGTATCATTTATAAACTGGAACAGAATCGTACGGATGTATCGCAAAACATAAATGATGAGATAGAATCGATAGCTAATATATCTTCGGATGCATCCAATGTGGAGCGGCTTAACCGGTGGAGTTGTGCCTACCGGATGTGGCTGGATAAACCTGTGTTTGGCTATGGACCGGGTACATATATGTTTAAATATGCTCCTTACCAACTTTCGTATATGCAGACAAGCATCAGCACAAACGAGGCTAATGGCGGAAATGCACATAATGAATACCTCGGCCCTCTTTCTGAAGAAGGATTATTGGGTATGCTTTTTATGTTGGGAATAGTGCTGGCTGTGTCAGCATTATCTTTCCGGCTCTTTTATCGTTTGAAAGATAAAGAAATGCGGATTCTAACTATAAGTATTTTTCTGGGGCTTGTAACGTATTTTATCCACGGCATGATGAATGACTTTTTAGATACAGATAAAGCGGCAGTACCCTTTTGGGGATTTGTAGGTATGCTTGTTGCTATTGATTATATGGATAAGGAATCAAAACTAATTACGAGCCCTGCAAATTAGAATTCGGTTTTCCTGGAACAGCAATATAGCACCCATCCATCGGGCATATCTTCTAATTTTATCATATCGTATTGTTTGTGCAAAAAATCCCAATTCTTTATAGGATTGCCATTTTCCCATACAGCGGAAAACTGTCCAGTGTTAAATAGAACTAATAAACTACTATCCGCCTTTGGCATAGTATCTAGTTTAGTTGACCATAAATTAATAATCTTGCCGGTATATCCATAACTCTTCAATGCCCCGTCAATAGAGAATGTACATAAAGTTCGACCAGAATAATGCAGCATGCTGGTTGCTATATATTTTTCTGTTTTATTATATCTGTAAAATGGAATAAATGCCCTGCAAAAAAGCGCCAGTTGTATAAGCACTACGCCCACCATGATACATTGTCGGATGTTTTTCTTTTTCAAGAAACTGCTGATATATTCATATCCCGGAAACAATATGAGCAGGATAAATGGGAAGGTAAGTAACAAATAGCGCATATCTTGAAATGGTATACCCGCCATAAAAAATGCATACAATAAGATGGAGATGATGTAAGGGGTAAGTTTAAATGATTTTAATTTGCTATATCTGATACGCAATGAAGCAACTAGCAGAATTATTCCTGCAAAGCAAAAAGCCGGATGAACTACATTAAAAAAAGCATAGCATATATTATAAAAAAAGTAAGAAGAATACCCATTGGAAGTGTTGAACTGGCGGCGGAATAAATTTAATGGCGACCAGCTATCGTACCACTCATGATGTATAAAACTAAGGGGGGAATGACTCCTGATGAATAAATGAGGTATACAGAGTAGAAGGATTGCTCCTATAGAGAGAGGCAGGGTTTTTAGCTTAAAATTTCGGAAGAAAATGAATGTTGCTGTAATAGCGAATGGAAATATTACCACAAATGCTGCATATCGTGTGCAAATGGCAGCAGTGAATAAAGAAACGACTAATAGAAAGTATTTGCCGGCATGGGTTCTTCTGTATTTTTCAAAATAATAAGTGCCAGATATAAGGCATAATATGGTTAAACTATCAGCCATAACTACTAATGAGCCCCGTAGCATATAAGGCGACAAAAGGAAAAACAGGAATAAGTATATCCTGGCTGTGCCTTGCTCTGTTTTAAATAGAAGAATTAAAAGCTTCTCAAGGTAAATTACAGATACTACAAGAGAAAGTATCGATATTAACTGCAACGCAAATGGCAGAGGAAATAAGAGTGAAAAGCATGCCCCGATTATAGGATATAGGATCGGCCAAAAATAATCTCCTGGGTTGATGCCGGTTTTTATGAACTCTTTAATACATTTTGTGTAGCGCAGGTATTCGTAACTATCTTGTCCGTAGAGCCCATTGAATTTCATTAGGCAAATAAAAGCAAGTATTAGCAGAAGGAATATAAAATACCAGTATAGTTTTCCTTGCTTCATGAAGGGGGGTTAATTAAATCGCATATATTTTGAAAAAGCTTTTTGCCATATCATCATTTGTTTGCATGATAAGTGGTTGATGGGATAGACTAGAAGATAATGAATTTTTCAGTGTGTTCAGCATGTCGTCTTTATTCTGACATACCAGGATTTTATCTTCTGCATGAATACGGCCAACATCAAAACAAACTACAGTAAGTCCACATGCAAGCGCCTCCATTATTACAGTTGATTGCCCTTCGTAGCCTGATGTATGAAGTAATATTTTACTTTTTTGCATATAAGAAAAGACAGTATCGTGCGGGAGTTCACCTAATAATTCAATAGTATTTTCAAGATTATATGCTTGTATTTTTTCTTTTAGTAAACATGCTTGTTCTCCTTTGCCAATAATGCATGCTTTAATTTCGGGCTTTTCTTTTTTCAGATCATTGATCAATTCAATGAAAAGTGTATAATTTTTTAATGGTGTTAATGCTCCAACTCCCAATATGTCAATGGTGCGCTCTTCATTTGTTGACTTTACTTTTGTTATATCAATCCCTGACGGAATAATGTGCTGAATTTTAAAGCCGGTGGATTTATAAAAAGTATTTTTCAGGCTCTCCGACATGGCAATCACTTCCATTTTCTTCAAATTAATAAATGAAAAATATTGATTGGTCTTTAAAGCATCCTGTCCCGCTACATAGGCAATTTGTTTAATTTTAAATAGTCTTGCAAACCATTGCCCGACCAGTGAGCATTCTGTCATCCAAAAACTATTAATAATAACCAGTTCATTTTCTTTCCTGATTTTTAAAAGTTGCATAAAAACTCTCAGCCATACCAAAGGCCTGTTGTAGATATAGCTTTTGCCACCTGCACAATATATAGGAATACCATGCCACATATAGTGGCCTCTTAAAGCAGGATATTGAAAGGAAATAATTTTTAATTCCACGTCCGGCCTAACCCTGATAAAAGCGAGGCAGAATTGTTGCAAAAATGGAATACAAGTGGTGTCTGCTTCATTGGCAGGGAATCCGGGAACTAATAAAACAACTGTTTTTTTCTTTTCGTCCATTCACTAAATTCCATGCAAGATAATTACTTTATTTTCATTGCAGTGATCATGAAATGATCGGCCCATGAATAGTAAGGGGCTTTGGTTGCTATGGAGTCTTCGATAGAGATAAGTTTTTTAAATAAGGCCCGATGTTTTTGTACAAAATTGCCTAAAAAAGGCGGAGGAACAATAATTCCCAATCCCCGAACGTTTAATACTTCATAGTCATCACCCAACATTTTTATAACATCTTCAAGTTTATAGTACCAAGTAGTAAAACGGACTCCCTCAAGGTAGGAAGGTGTACCATTCCTTTTAAACCTGCGGAAAGCCAGCTTAAAGTTACCTTTTAAAGCATATAGCATTTCCCATGGGCAAATAGGTGGCATAAGTACTAAAGTGATAGTTCCACAAGGCTTAAGCAGGGGCGAGAAGGATTTAATCACCTCCTCGAGTTTTGGGGTACAATTAAGCCCTCCGAAGTTTGAAAAAAATATGATCGAATTTTTGCTCTTTTATATTTTTCAGCTCAAGAAATGAGCAATTTTGAGTTGTTATTTTATCTTGCAGCCTATGTTCGCATACTTTTTTCTCCAGTATGCCGAGCATGCCGGGGGCATTATCGGTAGCATGGACATAGTAGCCTTTTTGGGCAAAGTATATAGCATCAATACCTGTTCCTGCATTTAATTCTAATATATGCTCTCCTTTATGCCAAAATTTCAGTACATTTTCCCGAACGCGCGTACGCATCCACTGCAAAATTTCATTTCCGGCATCTACCTCATCAAAACTAGAAGATTGTTTTGAAAATGCCGTACTAACATTTTGTTCCTGCCCTGCTAATTCAGCTGCTATAAAATTTTTCATGGGTTAACATTTTCCACTTGTATATATATGAGGCGGGAAAATAGTAGAGAATCGATAATCCGTTTTTCAATTCTCTATAACTCATTGAAAGTGGTCTTTTTAAAATATTTTCTAAACTTATCAGGGCTTGCTTACCCTTATAAATTTTGTGTACAAACCTATGCAATTGTTTGTAGAATTCCGGAGGATATGTGTTTTTAAACAATAAAACCAGTTCATCTGAATCGGTCCAATTAGCCTTTTGTTTTAATTCATTTTTTACACGTTCATAAAAAAGAGTGCCGGGTAATGGGTAGGAAACAGATATTCCGATGTCTGATGGCATTAAGGTCAGAAGCATTTTAATGGTATCTCGTATATCTTCCATTGTTTCTCCCGGATATCCAAATTGAAGGAAAAATGCCGGTTTTATATGATGCTTCTTTAATAAACGGGTAGCTTCGTATATCTGCGATACCTTGGTGCCCTTATCCATGGCATCCAATATTTTTTGTGAACCCGATTCGGCTCCCATCCAAACACTTTCGCACCCTGCTTTTGCCAGGGCCAATATAAAGTTTTCCTGTAGCAATAAGTCGGCACGGCACTGTATTTTAAAAGGGATCTTGGTATTCATTTGTTCTAAGATATCGGCAAATTCCTTTACCCACATAGGCTTTAGCCCGAATATATCATCACAAAACCAAATATGGTCCGGATTAAAGTGCGTTTTCAAATAAATCAGCTCTTCTGTTACATTTTTGGGAGAGCGAGAGTTGTATCTATTACCATATATGGGTTTTGCGCACCAATTACATTTAAATGGGCATCCCCTAGTAGTAGCCATATTTATCGAAAAATACCCCCAATTGGTTATCCATGCTTCTTTATATGGAGTTATATTAATCAAGTCCCATGCTGGCATAGGAAGATTATCAAGGTTTTTAAGAACTTCTCTTTTATTGTTAAGTATAAGCTGTCCATCTTTTTTATAAGCTAACCCCTGAATGGTTTCTATGCTTTTTCCATCCTTTTCAATGTCGTTTATCAGCTCAAGCAACGTCATTTCACCTTCACCAATAATGATGTAATCAGCGCCATGATCAATGTATTCGTTGGGATGGTCGGTAGAATCGGAACTTGAAACAATCACCTTGCACCCTTTTTGCTTGGCTATTTTAGCCATTTTGAATGCAGCCTCACGCATATTGGTAAGGCACATTTTAGTGAGGTAATTGAATCCGTCATCATAAATTACCAAATATTGGGGATGTTCTCTTTCAACAACGGGGGCAATTTCTTCTGCAGTAGTTGAAAACATGGTATCATGCAGTGCAATAGTATGTCCGGATTCCCTTAACACTGCTGCTGCATACATTGTTCCCAAGGGAGCATAAGGTTGCTGTTGTTTCCACTGTTTGGGGTCGAATTGCAAAAAATAAGAATGCGTTAACAGTACGTTAGCCATCTTAGCTAAGATTGATGTGGAATTTTTGCTCGAATTCTTTTATGTTCTTACGATAGGCGTTAAGAATCTTTGTCTGAAATCCGCGAGGATGATGCTTAGAGACATTCTTCTTTGAACGCAAATTTAGTTCAAATTCTTCTTTTGTTAATGTTTTAAATTTTCTTTGCCACTTTTTTAGTGTTATTTTGTAACATAAAGTATCAAGCGAGTCTCCCCATTTCCCTTGAAACAGCTTCTCTATGAATCCTTTTATGCGTGATTCGTTAGCAGGTATATTTTCTCCTGAAATACACTCCATTATCGTATTTGGAAAAAAATCTTTTATCCACGCATTCGATTGCATCAGTTTCCTGTAAAGCCCCGTATTGCACATTGTAATCAAGGTTGCCAATTCGATGGCTGTAAATATATTTTTGTCTTGTATTTCAAGACTATCGGTGTCAATAAAGTAATTTATACAAAAATATTTATGGGAATTGAACAAGAATAACCGCTTAAAGAGTGCCAACATCATCCGGCTTAGCCATAATCTGCCGGGTTCAGTAATTATAAAGTAATCTACATCACTATCCTTATCGGCATACCCCTTTGAAAGGGAACCTGATAGATAAACCCCTCTTACAAAAGGGAAATAGGAAATAATGGCCGAGTATTTGAGAGCTTTTTTGAGCATTTCAACCGCCTTAATATTACCTTTAGTTCGCCTGGTAACCAATAGGCCGATATCTTCCTGCGATCATGAGTAAAATT
>Ga0207038_10039_pt1 | contig 38054 bp, 40 predicted proteins | sample Alteio_BWMinCont_76_FD_153285 | JGI IMG/M metagenome (GOLD analysis project Ga0207038, IMG submission 153285) | Enriched cells from forest soil in Barre Woods Harvard Forest LTER site, Petersham, Massachusetts, United States -... | ecosystem: Environmental > Terrestrial > Soil > Temperate forest >...
GGGTGCTCGAAGCGCCTGGTTGCTGATCTTGGGAAACAGAAGACTTGGACGCCACGGTGAGAGTGAAAGAATTCCTGCTGACCTTCCTGCGTCTGATGCCGGTTGGCCGGCGGTAATGCCAAGGCTCCCGCTACCAGAACCGTACCAGCCAATGTGGAAAAACCAAATCGCCATGCGTTCTTCATTTCCAAATCCTCCTCGGAGATTTGGCTGAGTACAGCCTCTATTGCAGCACCCGTGCCAAACCGGCAAGCAACCCGAGATATCTTCGAACTCCAATCAGGTTAATAGCTTACGGGGTTAGGTGAAGAATTCGGAGGGCCCTGCTTGCTAGTACTAGAACTAGAAATCTCTTCCTGGGTCGTGGACAATTTCGTTAGCTGATTTATTGTGTCGGATTTGGAATTGCCGGATGCGGGGGATTCGGCAACTCTTTGGATTCTACCTTTGCCGGCGAATTTGCAGCTGAAGGAAGCTCGGAGCCAGCGTCCAAAAAGGAAGCATGAAGAGAAGCAGTGAGCGGATAGGATTTTCCTTGGTCGGTAAGCTCCGTGAGCAGGAGCTCATAACGAAAACCGTCGGGATGATTTTTGCTCCTGAGAAGCACGAGAAGGCCCCGCACTTCCGCATTGGAATGGATGACCACGCTGTCTCCCAGGCTCAGGTCCGATACCACCAATCCGTGAAATTCGGACCCATCGCGGTCAGCGTTCGAGTCGATGGACGTGAGCATTTTGACGTGGAAAACGGTTCCTTGCGGGAGGGCGTCGAGAGGATCTGCCTCCGTGTGGCGAAGACGAGTCTGTAGGTGAAATGCGAGACTCGATCCTGCCGGGATGCGCATAGGTTCTATCGTGGAACTGGAAACCTGGGCGGGGGAGGAAATTGCAAACACACCGACAGTACACAGGACTAGGGCTAGAAAACGCGACATCGGGGGGGTGGACCTTTCTGCTATGGACCGAACGAGCGCCGAACCTCCATTTTAGATGCGGCGGGGAAGACGGTCAATTCAAAAGCACAGCGGGTGTGGCGAATCGTGCAGCGAAACGCTAGGAGTCAGATGTTGATGACCAGCAATATGACTATTACTAGGATAGCGACTACGATCATAGCAATCCGCAGACCGCTTTTGCCGAGGACCAACCCGTTCAGAGAGAAGGCATTGGGGCTTGAAAAACGGCATTGGCAATATTTGCAAGTCTCGGCCTGCTGGGGGCAGATGCCGCCACAGTTTGGGCAGGTTTGCGCGAACACTCTGTCCGACATTTTCCAGAAATAACATGTTGCGGGCGAAAACTCCACTCCAATGGTACTTTGATAGGAAGATGCTTGATTGCTGCACCATTACCATTGGGTAGGTGGGGTATGTGCAAAAAAAACGCATTTCCCCTGAACGACGGGGCATGCGACACGCGCCTATTCAAGGAGCAGGAGGCTTGCTCCTGTTTGACGCAAGGCCGGATCGAAGGTCACCAGGCGAAGGTCAGCGGCGGCGGCAAAAGCCAGCAGATAGGAATCTGCCCATTCCTTTGGGGACGCCTGAGCTGACCGGTTTAATGCTCTGAACTTTGGTGCGAGTTCTGCCGGCTCTTCTAGAAACTCGATTCGCTCATCTTCGAGCCACCTGTCGTAGGCTTTCCGGGCTTCCTGCTGACCTTTGGGCAGGTCCGATCCCATGACGGCCGGCGAGCAGAGGAGCCGAAGCAGGCCAAGTTGCGTGAGGCGACAGAAAAAGAGGCGCGCCCTAGGGGCCAGGTGATCGAACCACCGGCGAGCGATCGGATGGTGGACATGCCGGTCGTAAGTGAGCGCCAGCCAGACGTTAATGTCCGGCAAAAGAAATAATGTCGAAGATTTTGTCATTGTCGAGTTCGAGGGTGCCGGGTTGCTTGGATTTTATGAGTGGGAGCTTGACCCTTTTCCGGGATTTGCGCGGGCGATCTTTCAGTATCAACTGGACCGCGCGAAGGATGACTTCCTTGGCCGAACTACCTTCGCTGTCGGCGCGACTTTTCAGGCGCCGATAAACGTGATCTGGAATGTCGACGGTCATTCGCACATATTCATTGTGCCACATCTATGGCTGAGAAGAAGTGGACAAGAGTAGTAGAGCGAAAACCCAGGCGCAAAGCCGGACCACCAGCAATGCGCCAGATCGATATTGATTCGCTTTCCGAAGAAGAACTTCCTGCGTTGAACCACAAGGTTGTGACTCGACTCAGGTTCCTTCATCAAACGCGCTCGTACTCCGCGATGCTGAGTTTCCGCATAGGTGAAAGAGTGAGTTTCCATGCCGCTGGCGGCGCGATAGTGTTCGGAATCCTGACTCGTCATAACAAGGAGACCATCACCGTTGTCACCGATTCCGGGCAAAACTGGAATGTAGCGCCGGGGTTGCTGAGCAAGGTAGATTCCGCGACAACTCGAAGGAGCGCGCCGGATGACCGGGTCGCGCAATTTCCTAAATGGCACGGCCTCTAAATAAGGCAGGAAACAGGCGCGAAGCGAGAGTCTAGCGAGAATAGCCGGTATTGTCCAAGCCAAAGCAGTGGCGGCTAGCCGCACCGAATCGTTTTTGTCCTCGCACGAGAGAGAACCGGCGACGACCAGAACCGCTGGTGGGCTGGGCAGCCAGAAGCATTCCGGCGCACCTCGAGATGCCACCGTCGTGCCCAGAAAGAAAAAGGGCCGCGGAGCGAGCACGCGGCCCTGAAACACACTACAATTAATTTATTTGCTTTTTGACTCGATACGATCTGACAGAATCCGCCCGAATCCTGAATTAAATCAGGTTGTAAACCGAACGTGTATCCCTGCAAATCGTGAGAAGAGCGGGATACATTTGCGTGGCATAGTCCGCACACCATAGCGGATTGAGCCACGACTACTTTAGAAAGGAGGTGATCCAGCCGCAGGTTCTCCTACGGCTACCTTGTTACGACTTCACCCCAATCATGAGTCATACCTTGGGCGCTTGCTTCCTTGCGGTCAGCGCGGCGACTTCTAGTACAACTCACTTTCGTGATGTGACGGGCGGTGTGTACAAGGCCCGGGAACGTATTCACGGCGTCGATCTGATACGCCATTACTAGCGATTCCGGCTTCATGCAGTCGAGTTGCAGACTGCAATCCGAACTGAGCAGAGTTTTCTCCGATTAGCTCCCCCTCGCGGGTTGGCAACGGTTTGTGCCCTGCATTGTAACACGTGTGTAGCCCTGGACATAAAGGCCATGCGGACTTGACGTCATCCCCACCTTCCTCTCCGTTATCCGGAGCAGTCCACGTAGAGTTCCCTCCTTGCGGAGTGGCAACTACGTGCAGGGGTTGCGCTCGTTGCGGGACTTAACCCAACACCTCACGGCACGAGCTGACGACAGCCATGCAGCGCCTCCACACTTGTCCCTTGCGGGAAGGCCATATTTCTATAGCTAGTCAAGTGCGCTTCGAGCCCAGGTAAGGTTCCTCGCGTAGCGTCGAATTGAACCACATGTTCCACCGCTTGTGCGGGCCCCCGTCAATTCCTTTGAGTTTCAGTCTTGCGACCGTACTCCCCAGGTGCAGGACTTAACGCGTTAGCTCCGGGACGACGCACGAACGTGCGGCACCCCAAGTCCTGATCGTTTAGGGCTAGGACTACCAGGGTATCTAATCCTGTTTGCTCCCCTAGCTTTCGTTCCTCAGCGTCAGTAGTGGTCCAGCGCGCCGCTTTCGCCACGGGTGTTCCTGCAGATATCTACGCATTTCACCGCTACACCTGCAATTCCACGCGCCTCTCCCACACTCAAGCACAGCAGTTTCGGAAGCAGTCTCTGGGTTGAGCCCAGAGATTTCACTCCCGACTTGCTACACCGCCTACGAACCCTTTACACCCAGTAATTCCGAGCAACGCTGGCCCCCCACGTCTTACCGCGGCTGCTGGCACGTAGTTAGCCGGGGCTTCTTATACCCGTACCGTCACCCCTCTTGCGAGGTATTCGTCCGGGTCGAAAGGGGTTTACACTCCGAAAAGCTTCATCCCCCACGCGGCGTCGCTGCATCAGGCTTTCGCCCATTGTGCAAGATTCCCCACTGCTGCCTCCCGTAGGAGTCTGGACCGTGTCTCAGTTCCAGTGTGGCTGGCCATCCTCTCAGACCAGCTAACGATCAAAGCCTTGGTAGGCCGTTACCCTGCCAACTAGCTAATCGTGCGCGGGTTCCTCCTCCGACGCCTTACGGCTTTGAATCCTTAAACCGAGGTTCAAGGAATGTTATGCGGAATTAGCTTCGGTTTCCCGGAGTTATTCCCCATCGAAGGGCAGATTACCCACGTGTTACGCACCCGTGCGCCGTGCGCCATCTGTATTGCTACAGACGCGCACTCGACTTGCATGTGTTAAGCACGCCGCCAGCGTTCGCTCTGAGCCAGGATCAAACTCTCGTTTGAAACTGGTAGCTTGGCGAAAAAAAATGCCCTCTGATTTGCATCAGAGAGCCAGCCTGCCAAGCGAATTATTGTCGCTCGATTTACTCAGACCATTCGTGCTCGAAAAGGACGAATGGTTTCGAACGGATTCTGGCACATCGTATCGGTTGTCAAAGAGCAAAGCCCCCCTGTCTTGCAGAAAGGCACGTCTACAGCCCAAGGAGAATACGACGAGCGAGCGAATATGTCAACAGGAGATTATCGATTTCCACAGGCTTCCACAGGGGGTGCCGGAGGTCGCGGGCTAAAGCTCTTAGGAGAAGCGGTTTACCGAATTGACGCTGATGTCTACTGGCGATGTTGCCGATGCCTCGAGGGTCAGCCATTCCTACAGCGAACACCCCCATTCGTGCTTATTCGCGCGCCCATGCCAAAAACCCGCCAGAGTGCCTAGCCCCTCACGGGAGAGTACTTGCGATTAACAACGAAGCGAATAGCGCTCGTTTGCGACTCTTCGGCAGCACCAACAGGGAAAGCTAAAGCAGGGTGGAAAATCTCCCTGCCGACCGTTTCATCACAAACTCCCCCGCAGGCGTCTTTCCTTGCTGGCCTCACCGATCAGCGGTCCGGCTAAAGCATAAATCGGAAATCCGCCAGCTGCCTGTGGGAGTGAATACTGTGGGAATGAATACTGGACATATGGTCACAAAAATTCTAGCCTTCTGCACTTCCCAAGGGGAAAACGTTGATGCCGGACAAAATGACGACTAGGAAGAAGACCACGATCTGCGGCGGATTGCTCTTGTGCGCGGCGTCGTTTTCAGCGCCTGGCGCTTGCGCGCAGAGCGTGGGGGCCGCGGAACCAGCGGGTCCGTTTGGGTCCCTGGAGATTCGCGGCGTTACGGTGATTGATGGATCGGGGGCGCCAGCGTTTGGGCCGGTGAATATCTTTATCAAGGGGAACCGCATTGAGCGCGTTGTGTCGTCGGACCCCATATCGCGATCGCGCAAGGAGAAGGAAGAAGAGGGAGCCGGCAAGAAGGAGCAGAAGGCTGCGGATCGCGTGATCGAGGGCCAAGGCATGTACGTGATGCCGGGGTTGATCGACGTGCATATTCACATTAACGCGTCGCAGGATGTGCCCGCGGAATACATCTACAAGCTGCTGCTGGGGCACGGAGTGACGACGGTTCGAACGTTCAATGTAGGGAACGACGATCCGGCGGGGATGGTTGCGGAGAAGAAAAAGATTGCCGCGAATCAGATCATTGCGCCGCGCATGTATGTATATCCGTTCTGGGGACGTAGGGACGATTCGCGCTATTCGAATCCGGAGGGGGCGCGGCAGATTGTGGACGAATGGCATGCCGCGGGCGTGGACGGGGTCAAGATTGTAGGCAAGCCGGGGTTGTGGCCGGATGTGTTTCACGCGATTGCCGACGAGGCGCGGAAGAACGGCATGGGCGTGGCGGTGCATATCGGCCAGGACGGCGTGTATCCGATGAATGCCGTGCAGGTGGCGAGCGAAGGGGCTTCGACCATCGAACATCACTACGGTTATCCGGAGTCGTCGTACACCACGAACACGATTCAGGATTTGCCGCCGGGGTACAACTATTCGAACGAGCCGGACCGGTTTTTGGAAACGGGGCGGTCGTGGCTGCAGGCGGACGTGGCGAAGCTGCACGGCGAAGTGATTCATTCGCTGCTGGATTCGATGCACAAGACGGGGTTCATCATGGTGCCCACGTTCAGTATTTATGAGGCCAATCGCGACGTGACGCGCGCGGCGAATTTGCCGTGGCATGCGACGTACACGTTGCCGGCGGTGATGGATTTGTTTCTGCCAAATCCGGCGCATCATGCGTCGTATTTTTATGAGTGGACTTCGAACAAGGAAGCGGATTGGGCGCGGGCGTACCGGCGGTGGCTAGATTTTGTGAACGATTATAAAAACCAGGGGGGCCTGGTGGCGGTAGGGTCGGACACGGGATTTTTGTTTGAGCTGTGGGGATTTGGAACGATTCGGGAATTGGAGATGCTGGAGGAAGCCGGATTTTCGCCACTCGAGGCGCTACATGCGGCTACCGAGAATGGGGCCAAGGTGGTGAAGAACCCGGAACTCGGATTGATTCGCCCGGGTTATCTGGCGGACTTGGTGGTGCTTTCTGAAAATCCGCTAGCGGATATGAAGGTGTTTTATGGGACTGGGGTGACGCGAGTGAGCCCGGATCGCCGGGAAGTGCACGAACAGTGCGTGACGTATACGATTCGTGATGGCGTGGTTTTCGATTCGCAGGCGCTACTGCGCGATGTGCGCGATATGGTGACGAAGGCCAAGCAGGCGCGGCCTGCACCAGCCAAGCCGTAGCTCACTCGAGAGGATAGCCATGAGAAGAACAGCCCTGTCGTTGTTCATACTCCTATTGTTTGCAGGAAACTCGCGGGGGCAGCACGCGGACGTGAAATTCATCGCGGACACGTTGGTGGTCGAAGCGGAGGGGAAGTATGAAGCTGACCCGGATCTTGCCACACTGACATTTTCGATTTTCGCGCAGGACAAGAATTTGAAACAGACCTACGATCAAGCCTCACAGTCGATGACGAAGATCGCCGACGTGGCCGAGAAGAGCGGTTTGAAGAGAGAAGACGTCAATCTGGGCGTGCTCACCGTGCGGCCCTACTACGAAGGGGGTAGAAAGAAGGAGGCGAAATCGTACGTGGTCAGGGGCGAGATTGTGCTGAAAGTCAGAGACTTCTCAAAACTTGGACCGCTTCTTGAGGACTCCGTACGAGATGGCATCACGGATTTTCGTTCGCTCACGTATTCGCTGGCAGATGAAGAGGTGGCCAAACAGCGTGCGGCCGCCGATGCCATGCGGTGTGCCCTCGGACGAGCGACGGCGCTACTTGAACAAAAAGGCCAAAAGGTTGGCGCGCTGCGATTCGCGAACCTGGATGTGAAACAAGTGGTGGGCGTTTCCAGCGTTGATTTATATACGATGTCTGAATACTCAGGTGACGTCACCGCGGGCCTTTCTTCCGGTGCTGGAGGTTGGGGCGCGAAGCACAAGGCTCCGGCGGCACCACCGCCGCCGCCCCCACGGCCCGAAAAGATTACCGTTAACGCGACCGTGCAGTGCGCATTTCAGATTATATAGTTCCAGCGATGTCCTCCGGGCTGCTCTTTCCTGCTTGCGGCTGATACCATACGCCATCATGGCAAAGAGGCTAGCCGAGAATATCCTGCAAACCGTGCGAACACGGGAGTTGGTGCGTCCCGGCCAGCGCTGGGGTGTAGCCGTGTCTGGCGGCGCGGACTCGGTGGGCTTGCTGCTGCTTTTGCTGGAATTGCGGGAGAAGCTCGGAATTGTGTTAAGTGTGGCGCACCTCAACCACCAGTTGCGGCGGAAGGCTTCGGACGCGGACGAGAAGTTTGTGGCGAAGCTGGCGGCGAAGCACGAGCTGGTGTTTCACGCCGCGAGCGTGGACGTGGCGGCGAAAGCGAAGCGCGAAAGGGCCAACCTCGAGGACGCGGCGAGACGCGTGCGTTATGACTTTTTCTCGCGGCTGGTTGCGGATGGCAAAGTGGATCGCGTGGCGGTGGCGCATACGGCGGATGACCAGGCAGAAACGGTTTTGGCGCATATTTTGCGCGGGACGGGATTGGCGGGCCTTGGCGGGATTCATCCTCGCACGGAAAGTGTGGTGAGGCCATTGCTGGGGGTGCGGCGAGCGGAGTTGCGGGCGTATTTGCGGGCGAAGAAACAGCATTGGCGCGAGGACGCCACGAATCAAGACACGGCGCGGATGCGGGCGCGTATTCGGAAGAAGTTGCTGCCCCTGTTGGAAAAACAATTTCAGAGTGGCGTGGTGGAGCATCTGGCTTCGCTCGCGGAATTTGCGCGGGAGGATGAGGAGTTTCTGGATTTGCTGGCGCGTGATTGTTGCGATTCGTTGGCCAGAAAAACTGGCCTTGAAGCGCGGATTTCCTTGGAGGATTTGCTGCAACCCTTGAAAAGAAAAAACATTTACGCACAGAACACCGAGAAGAGAGAGAAAGCTTCGGCCCTGACCAAGCGGATCTTGCATCGTCTACTGGAAGAGAGCAAGAGCGGGGCAGGGCAAATGACCGGGCGGCACATTCTGGCGGTGGTGGATTTGGCGCTGCATGGGGAGAACGGGAAGGTGCTGCAGCTGCCCGGGGGCGTGGATGTTCGGCGCGAGCGTAACGATCTGGTTTTCCGCGCAAATTCGTCGCGGCCGGGGCGCCGTATGGTCGGGATACGCGGTCGGGAGAGATCATCGACGGCAGAGTACGAGCACAAAATCGATTTTGAAAACGACCAGGTGGCTTTGCACGTGCCGCAGGCGGGGTGCGTTTTCCGCCTCAGGGTGATTGACTGGGTCGCGAAGAGGGGGGACACTAGTAAATCAGGGGCGGTCTTAGACCGCGACCGGCTACGTTTGCCGCTGGTGCTGCGTAACTGGCGTTTCGGGGACCAACTGCAGCCCACCGGGCATCAGAAGGCCCATAAGCTGAAGCGGCTTTTGAACGAAAAGCGCATCAGCCGGTGGGAGCGAGACGGCTGGCCAGTGCTGACCAGCGGCGGCGTTCTGGTATGGGCCCGCGGCCTTCCAGTGGCTGCCGGGTTTGCCGCCAATGAGAGGACCCGAACAGGGATTTTGATCGCCGAGGAAAAGTCTTGATGCGTGACCGCCCAGCGGTCAAGTCGAGTGCGTCGGGCCGTGCGGCTTTTTCCGCCGCGCGAATTGGCGCGAGGGTCGCGGCGCTTGGACGAGAAATTTCGCGGGCGTACCAGGGACGGCGAGTGGACGTGGTTGTGACACTTGACCGTGGCTTCGTTTTTGCCGCCGATTTGATTCGCGAGATGGACACTGCCGTCGTTTGCCATTTCGTGCGCGAGGATGTGCGAGATGTGGATGACGGCGGTCATGCGAGGCGAGAAGTTTATTTCGGCGCGCGGCCGGAGTTGAAGGGCCGGGATGTTCTGCTGCTCGATGCGGTGCTGGAGAGCGGCGTGACGCAGGAATTCCTTCTGCGGCGGCTGGGCGAAAGCCAGCCCAGGTCGCTGCGATTGGCAGTATTGCTGGATAAGCCCGCGCGACGGCGCGTGGGCCTGGAACCCGATTACTTTGGGTTCCGAACGGCATCTAATGATGTGTGGGTCGGATACGGCCTGGCTGCGGACAATGGGACGGGGCGGAATCATGGGGCTCTCTCCAACGGACGAGCGCAGGTGAAGCGACGGCGGGGAAACAAGAAGTAAGGTTCGTCAGATTTGCCAGTCGCTTCCTCGCGAGAGGAATTTTCGCGAGGCTAAGGACAAAGGTGAGGACAACGTGAATTCCAGTTCTACGGCAAAAACAATTCTTTTCTGGATCTCCATCGTGTTTCTGGGCGTGATGCTGTGGAAACTGGTGTCCGCGAATGGCAGCCAGGCGCACGAGGCGCAGCCCAGCTACAGCGAGTTCATGGCCAAGGTGGACGCGGGAGACATCAAGGAAGTGACGTTGTACCTTTCGCCCAACAGCTATGAGATCCAGGGAGAATACCTGCGCCCCTCGAACCAGAAGTTTGTGGTCACGGTTTTCAAGGAAGCGGCTCCGGACCTGGTGAAGCAGTTGAAAGACAAAGGAGCGATGATCAGGGGGATGAAGGAGGTGCGCAGCGGGGATTGGATTCTGATTTTGCTGAACGCTGCACCTTTGATTTTGCTTGTGGGCTTTTGCCTGTTTTTGATGCGGCAGATGCAGGCAGGCGGAAACAAGGCGCTGAGCTTTGGGAAGTCGCGCGCACGGTTGCTTTCGGCACAACAGAAGAAAGCCACCTTTAAGGATGTTGCAGGTACAGACGAAGCGAAAGAAGAGTTGCAGGAAATTATCGAGTTCCTGAAAGACCCGCAGAAATTCCAGAAGCTGGGCGGGCGGATTCCGAAGGGCGTGCTGCTGGTCGGGCCTCCTGGAACGGGCAAGACTTTGCTGGCCAGAGCGATTGCGGGCGAGGCCAACGTTCCGTTCTTCTCGATTTCGGGTTCGGATTTCGTGGAAATGTTTGTGGGTGTCGGTGCGAGCCGCGTTCGGGATCTGTTTGAACAGGGAAAGAAGAACGCGCCTTGCATTATTTTTATAGATGAAATCGATGCCGTCGGACGGCACCGCGGCGCGGGACTGGGCGGTGGACATGACGAGCGCGAGCAGACTTTGAATGCTTTGCTTGTGGAGATGGACGGATTCGAATCGAACGAAGGCGTGATTTTGATTGCGGCCACGAACCGGCCCGATGTGCTCGACCCGGCCTTGCTGCGTCCTGGGCGATTCGACCGGCGCGTGGTGGTTGCGCGGCCGGACGTTAAGGGCCGCGAAGAGATTCTTCGCGTGCACACCCGTAAAGTGCCGCTGGCCGATGACGTGGAGTTGTCGATCATCGCGCGCGGGACGCCGGGCTTTTCCGGCGCGGACCTGGCGAACCTGGTGAACGAAGCGGCGCTGTGGGCCGCACGGCAGAACCGGAAGTTCGTGATGCAGGTGGACTTCGAGATGTCCAAAGACAAAGTGATGATGGGCGTCGAGCGTAGGTCCATGATCCTTTCCGATGAAGAGAAGAAGAATACGGCTTATCACGAGGCGGGGCACGCGTTGGTGGCGGCGATGACCCCGGGGGCCGATCCGGTACACAAGGTCACGATCATTCCGCGAGGGATGGCGCTGGGGTTGACGATGCAGTTGCCGGAAGACGACAAACACACCTATACGCGGGAATACCTGGAAGCCATGCTTGCCGTTTTGATGGGCGGGCGATCGGCGGAAGAGATCTTTCTTGGACACATTACAACCGGAGCGGGCAACGATATCGAACGGGCTACCGATCTGGCCCGCAACATGGTTTGCGAATGGGGTATGAGCGAACTGGGACCGCTGGCATATGGGAAGAAAGATGAAGCGATTTTTCTGGGGCGCGAGATTACCCAGCATCGCGACTACTCGGAAGATACGGCGATTCAGATCGACAAGGAAGTGAAGCGCATCGTCAACGGCGGTTACGAGAACGCCAAAAGGCTGCTTTCGAACAATCGCGAGACCCTCGAGCGCATCGCGCAGGCGTTGCTCGAACGAGAAGTGATCGACGCCAACGAAGTGAAAATGCTGATGGAAGGCAGGCCGCTGCCGGAAAAACCGCGGACCCCGCCGCCTCCAGCGCAGGCTGCGCCTAGCACGGATCCTAAGGTGGTGCGACCGGAGTTGCGGCCGGCGCCGGGATTTACGCGCGGAGAGAATCCGGCCAAGGCGTAAGGGCAAGTTAGCGGTCGAGCGTTCGGTTAGAAGGGGCACGGAATATCGTGCCCCTTCTTTTTTTTGGCCGGACAGATTTGTTCCAGCGAGGTGGCGGTGACCGTTCTGGGCAAAATGGCGTAGAATGCGGGTATGGGAAAGAAGGAGCCGGACAATCTGCAGGTGACGTGCCCATGCTGCCAGGCGAAGCTGGTGGTGGACGCGGTGTTTGGAGCGGTGCTCTCGCACGAGGCTCCGGTGAAGGCCGGGCCAAACGTTGATCTGGAGAACGCCCAGGGGATTTTGGCAGAACAGAATCGACAGCGCGAGGACAAGTTTGCGGATTCCTGGTTCCAGGAAACCAATAAAGAAGATATTTTGACGAAGAAGTTTGAAGAGGCCATGAAGAAGGCCAAGGACGCTCCCGCGGGAAAGCCACTTCGCGATTTCGACCTCGACTAGGATGTCGGGAGGGTCATGGAGCGTCAGGAACGAAAGTCATCCAGAGAATGAAATCCAGCTACGGCGGCCAGAGTCAAGATTCGGATCTTCCCATAAGTTCGTTTTCGGTCGCTCACTAGGCCGGAATACCCCGGCGTTTCCCAGGGCTAGAATCTCATGCAAACCTTATGACCAAACGGAAGCAGTTCCGGCTGAAACTGCGCTCCGAGACCCTGGTTCTTGGAGAGCGCACTTTGATCATGGGCGTGCTGAATGTTACGCCGGATAGTTTTTCTGACGGCGGCAAGTACCAGCAACCTGAGATCGCCGTCGAACATGCACTACGACTGGAGACGGCCGGGGCCGATCTGCTGGACATCGGGGGCGAATCCACACGGCCAGGAGCCGAAGAAACTTCCGACTCCGAGGAGTTGGATCGCCTGCTCCCCGTGCTCGAAGGGTTGCGAGGGCGGCTGAAAATTCCCGTATCGGTAGACACGAGGCGATCCGCGGTTGCCGAGCTCGCTCTCCGGGGCGGCGCACAGATCATCAACGATGTTTCCGGATTGCGAAGCGACGCGCGCATGGCGGAGCTTGCGGCGAAGCATGGTGTGCCGCTTATTTTGATGCATATGCGCGGTGCGCCCCGAACCATGCAGCGCGGGCCGTTCGCGCGAGACGTGCTGCGCGATGTCGCCGGGGGGCTGCGAGTCGCCGTTGCCCAGGCACGCAAGGCCGGGGTGCGGCAGTCGCAGATTATTTTGGATCCGGGGATTGGATTCGGGAAGAGTCACGCGCAGAACTATGAGTTGATCGAGAAGCTTTCTGTGTTTAGGGAGCTCGGCTATCCGCTGCTGATCGGCACGTCGCGCAAAGGATTTCTCGGGGCGACGCTCGCTCGCGATGGCCAACCGGCTCCGCCCGAAGAACGCCTGTGGGGTACGGCGGCGACCGTCACGGCCAGCATTCTAGGTGGTGTGCACATCGTTCGCGTGCACGACGTTGTGGAAATGGTCGAGGTCGCGCGGGTTGCAGATTGCATTCTCAATCCGAGAAAAGTACCGAAGAGTTTTCATCCCGCCGGGTAGACGCTAGAATCCTGGGGAGACCCCCGTGAGAGATTCCGCTTCCGATAAATCAAGGCGGTGACTTCTCCGTCGCATAAATGCGACGGCTTCTCAGGACACGCATGAGTCGAGAACCTCTACGTTACGTCCTGAAGGCTTTATCCGAAGCCTCAAGTTTCACAGGACTTACGGTTGCTCAGAGAGCGATTCGCTTGTGAAGGTCGGGTAAAAGTTAGCAGAGCACGGAAAGGAAGGCAAGCCGATTCCCGCTGCCACCTAGAAGCAGGCAGTCCCCTCGACCCAAATGCTTATGGATTTTTTCATCGCCAATTCTCTCCACCGGATTGTTTGTCTCGCCAAATTTCGCACCAAAGCGCCGCGAGCTTATACTACTCCGCGCCAGGATGCACGGGGGCTTGCCGCCGGAGCAACTTCCTGCGGTGCCATTTGAATTGCGGAGAGTAAAGCCATGCGGCTTGTCATGGGTTTCTTTGCTTCTTTAGTTCTTGGCCTTCTCGCCTCGCTAGGAAGTTCGGCGCAACTACCTCCAGCGAAGGATTCTTTGAGTCCCGCGCAAACCGGCCCAGGTGCCGCTGCTTGTTCCGCCACAGATGCTTCGAGTTGCGCGCAAGCTGCCGCAAAAATTCTCCCCATCGTCATGGGGCCTTCGCCCATGGAAGAAAACCTGCGTCGTCTGACGGATGAGATTGGCGGGCGCGTGAGCGGGTCGCCGGAAATGGCCAAAGCCGTCGACTGGTCCGTCACTGCCTTCCGGGCCGCCGGAATTGAAGTCCACACCGAGACTTACACGCTGCCCGTGACCTGGAGCGAAGGGGACACCAAGCTGACTATTGTGGAGCCCTACGGGCCTGCTCCCTCTCCTGTTTCAAACGGCAAAATGGCTCTAACGGTCGAAACGAAGTCTCTACGCGCCGTTTCGGAGGGGTGGAGTCCGGCAACCCCGCAAGGAGGGATGGTGGCCCGAGTCCTAGACCTGGGCTACGGGACCGAAGACGACTTTCGGCGCTCCGGCATGATAAAAGACGCGATCCTCCTGGTGCACAGCGATATCGGTTCCACTTGGGCCGATCTATTCAACGAATACCTGCGGCCTAGAGACATCATCCAGAAGGCCGTCAAGCGAGGCGCCGCGGCCATTCTTTGGATGAGCGCGCGTGAGCGTTTGCTGCTGTATCGCCACACGAATTCGCTCGACGGAGAGATCGACAAGATTCCACAAGTGGTGGTGGCCAGGGAAGACGCGATGCACCTCGCACGTACCATTCGAGCATATGCTGGTGAGGTTCGCGTGAGCTTGTTTATGCCCAACAGAATCGGCGGCCCCATCCAGCAGGAAAATGTTGTGGGCGAAATTCGCGGATACCAGAAGCCGGACGAAGTGGTGATTCTGGGGGCGCACCTCGATTCATGGGAACTCGGCACCGGCGCTTTGGACAACGGGTGTAATGCGGCGATGGTCATCGAAGCGGCGCGGGCCATTAAGGCCACCGGACTATTGCCGCGGCGGACGATTCGCTTTGTGCTGTTCAGCGGCGAAGAGCAAGGCACCATCGGCTCTTATGAATACGTGAAGGCGCATCGCGCGGAGCTGGACAAAGTTCGGGCCATGATTGCGTTTGACGCGGGGATCGGGCGTGTCACCGGCTATTCGCTCGGAGGGCGGCGCGACATCGAGGACGGCGTACGCGAGGTTTTGCAGCCCCTGGAATCGTGGGGCGCGAACAATCACACCTACGACGCTTCCTTCGGGACCGACAATCTCGATTTCCTGCTCGAAGGGGTACCGACGCTGGTGGCCAATCAGGAGGAGGCAAATTATCTGCCGAATTACCACGCGGCATCGGACACGCTCGACAAAGTAGATATCCGCGAGCTGAAGCTGCACACCGCGCTAGCCGCGCTGACGGCCTGGGGGATCGCCGATCGGACCGAGACTCTTGGCAAGAGGCTTTCGCGTGGCGAACTCGACGTGCTTGTCAAAGAGACCGGCCTCGACCAGCAGTTGCAGGCCCTCGGCTATTGGGAAGCCTGGCAAAGCGGCGCCCGCGGCCGCCAGCCATAAGTGTGCCGCTTGGTCCAAATTGCAAGAGTCTGCTGCTCCTGCCCGTTATCAATTCTTAAGCAGCATCCCACATTTTGCGAATTGCTTCCCGGTATACTGGAAGTGTGAGAGAGACGACTATGGATGGTGAAGTTTCCAAGCCGGCGCGTATTCTGGCGCTGGACTATGGGCGGGCGAGGATCGGGCTGGCCATTGCCGATCGGCAGGACGGGCTGGCGCGGCCGTTGGGGACGTTGGCACGGATCAACCGGAACGAAGATATGCGGCGGTTGCGGGAGTTGCTGCGCGAGCATGGGGTGCGGCAAATTGTCGTGGGGCTGCCACTGCGACTGGATGGAACGCGCGGGGAGATGGCAGAAGAAGCGGCGCGGTTCGGGCAACGCGTGCACAAGCAGTTTGGGTTGCCCGTCGAGATGGTGGACGAACGGCTGACGAGTTGGGAAGCGGAGCGCATGCTCGAAGAGCAACAGGGCCGGACGATACACGCCCCTTCCAGCAAAAAACAGAAGAAAGAGAATGCCAGACCGGGCGTGGACGCTATGGCTGCGGCCTTGATTTTGAAGGAGTATTTGGACCGACGGCAGGTGGCGCAAACGGTCGAAGAGGCTACGTGAAACGCGTGGGCCGGACGCTTGCGAGGGCGCATTGAAGAAAGTTTTGCTACTTATCTTGGTGTTGGCGCTGGCTGCTGGAGCAGCCGGGGGCTGGGGATGGTATTGCATCACCAAGCCGTATCAGGGTTTCGCGACGGAAGGAGTGTTCGTTACCGTGCCGCACGGGGCCTCGAGCCGCGGGGTGGCCCGCTTGCTGGAGAATAACGGCGTGGTGCGCAGCGCGATTGCGTTCGAAATCTATGCACGGCGGCATCCGCGGCGATCGCTCGAAGCGGGAGAATATTTCTTCGATCACGCCGTAAGCGGGCGCGACATTTTCTGGCGGCTGGCGAAGGGCGACGTCTATCAAATTCCGTTCACCGTGCGCGAAGGCGAAACTCTGTACGACATCGCGCATGACCTCGAAACCGGGCATTTTCTTTCCGCCGATGATTTCGTGAAAGCGGCCAGCGATCCCATGCTGGTTCGCGACATCGACCCGCACGCCTTGACGCTCGAAGGCTTTCTGTTTCCTGCAACGTATCAAATGCCCAGGCATCCAATCGCCGTAGAATTGACCGCCGCGATGGTGAAGAAATTCAAGGAACAGTGGGTGCGCATCTTGCCGCCACTGGCGGGCGACGACAAAACGCGGCTTCCCTCCGGCTACCCGATTTCTTCCATCGTGACGCTGGCGTCGCTGGTCGAGCGTGAAACGCCAAAAAAAGACGAGCGCCCGTTGGTCGCGGGAGTCTTTGAGAATCGCCTGCGCAAAGACATGATGCTGCAATGCGACCCGACAGTGATCTATGTCATGCAACAAGAAGGCCGCTACAATGGAACACTGACCGGAGCCGACCTGCACGTGCACTCGCCTTACAACACCTATGAACACACGGGCTTGCCGCCGGGACCGATTGGCAATCCGGGAGAAGCATCGCTGCGCGCGGCGCTGCACCCGGCCGAGACGGGCTACCTCTATTTTGTTGCCAACACGGAGGGCGGTCATTTTTTCAGCGCGACACTGGCCGAACACAACCGGAATGTGACAAAGTACCGCCGTCTGCTGGCGGGACTTCCGGCCGATCCTCCGCCTCCCCCGCCCGAGACACCGGCGAGGGCGCAAAGCAAAAAGAAGACCCACGGCAAACCGCATAAGGGCACAGCTTGATGACTGATTCGGAAAAATCGAAGAAGGATCTAATCCTTGAGACGGCCAGAGAGATCGGGGCCTCGAAATGGACGCTCGCGGAGATCGATCAACTGCGCCGGCGGTTGCAAGCGGAACACGGAGAGGCGGGGAAGACCAGCTCGGAATACATCGGAGACGTTTTGAAATCCGCGGGGTGGAAAGTGCTGCTGACGCTGCAAGAAGAGGCCGAAGAGCAGTACGAAGAGGAGTTCGAAGACCTGCTGCACTTTAAGACGCTGGACGACGCGGAAGTGAGCATCATGCGGCTGGATGAGCTGATGCGGAAATTTCGGACACAAGGCGAGCATGCCGCGGTCGAACGCGTTTTGGCAGTGGCGCGGCTCGGCAAACGCCGCGCGGAAATGATTTCGCGAAATCAGAAAGTGGAAGCCAGCAAGCGCGCGGAAAAAGTGGAAATCGCCAGTTGGTTTCGCATTTGGCTCGAGACTCCGGATGCGTTTTTCGACTGGCTGGACGTACGGAAGCAGTCTCCTGATTTCAAGTCCAGATTTCCCCAAGCGGAGACTTTGGAATGAGTCTTCCTCCCGGCGCGCCGCCTGACGCGCTAGAACTGCCTCCCTTTTCATTGGACGTGGAAGCCCTGGACCTCGGGCCGGGTGTGAAAACGGTCGGGCTCGAACTGGTCGAAACGGAAAACCGAGAGCCGGTTCGCGGTAAAAAAGCAGCGGAAATCTGGTCCGCGGTCTTCCCTGCACTGGCGGGGGAGGAATTCTACGTCGTGGATTTTTTCAGCCACATCGATCGCGTTCAGGAATTCTGCAAGGCGCGGAAAATCGAGTTTCGCGAAGCCGGCGGGCGGTGCGTGGTCTTGCCGCAGCCGCGAGCGGGTCAACTTTTCCAGCTTTTTGAGCGCTTCGAAGGGGAAACCTTTGGAATACGTGCGGGAGCTGCCGCGGAAACCCCTGATGCCCGGCTGGAAGGCGACCTTTCAAAGCGTGGCGTGGACGCCTACCAACTGGCCTACGAGCGCTACGTTTTTTGCGCGATCTGCGAGCCGGACGACGGTTGGGTTACGCTGCTCAGCGCTACGTTGTGGGCCAGTGAAGTCATACGACGCGCGCGGCCCGCGGTGCTGCCTTTTGATATTTACATCGCGCGGCCGCAATAGGCCCTGCCGCTGGCAATGGTTCCGAGTCTCCCGGGGGACTCGTTCATAATGGTGATGGGCAGCGCGCAGGGGCGTCTGGTGGGGGCGTTTGGGCGTGGCGGTTAGATTGCTTAATTTGTACCTAAGGGGCGGAAGAGACTGATGCGGCGTGGGTTGGCGTGCATGCTAGGGGCGACAGTGGCGGCGATTTCTTACAGCTGCGGCGGCGCGGTCAGCGCCAAGAAGAACCTGCCGGCGAGGCAGATTGTCGTCGTGAAGGATGCCACGCGGGAGGAGTTGCTGGAGAAATACAACGGCGTGGCGCGAGGAGTGCAGAGCGTGAACGCGACCGTGCAGCTGAAGCCCGTGGCCGGTTCAAAATACAGCGGCGTAATCGAGGAGTATCACGAGGTGAAGGCCTTTCTTCTGGCCGAGCGGCCGGCTTACATTCGCATGATCGGGCAGGCGCCGGTGATCGGAAAAACGGTCTTCGATATGACCGGCGATGCGGAATCTTTTCGCGTGTCGATTCCTTCCAGGAATAAGTTTCTTGTTGGGGCCATCTCCTTGGAGCGCCCCAGCAGCAAACCAATCGAAAATCTGAGGCCGCAGCATCTGCTGGACGCGCTTCTTTGGACCGAGATTCGCAAGGAAGAAGACGTGCTACTCGAAGAGTTCAACGACGAGAGCGCTCGATATTATGTGCTCACCGTCCTACGTGGTGGATATCAAAAGGAAATCGCGCGAAAGATCTGGTTTAACCGCGCCGATCTTGAGGTCGTGCGTTTAGAGGAATTTGGGCGGAAAGGCGCATTGCTTTCCGACGTGCGCTACTCCGATTGGGAGCCGCATACCGGCGATCAGGGGCAAACATCTGCCGCCGCGTCCGGGATTACTCTTTTCCCCCGCTTGATTCAAATCGATAGGCCACACGATGATTACCGGCTGGACTTCGAGGTCACCAAGCTGACGTTGAATGAAGACATTCCAGCGGATCGATTCAAGCTCGAGCAGCCTGCGGGTTCTGAACTCGTCCGTGTTGGCGAAGAAGCGCCGGAGAAAAAGCCATGATGGGCGAGCTGATTGTCCGGAACTTGCTGCACCGGCCGCTGCGTACGTTGATCGGCGTACTTGCCGTTGCCGTCGAAGTCGCGCTAGTCGTGTTGATCGTGGGACTGACATCCGGTTTGCTGACGGAAACGGCCAAGCGCATCGAGGGCATCGGAGCGGACGTAATGCTTCAGCCGCCTGCCGCTTCCGTGTTCATCGGAATGACCGGGGCGCCCATGCCCATCAAGATCGGTGACAAACTGGCGGAATTGAAATACGTGCAATCGGTTGCCCCGGCTCTCCTGCAATTCAGCTCTTCGGGCGGCGTGGACGTGGTTTACGGGATCGATTCGGACAGCTTCCGCGCAGTGTCCGGAGGCTTTGTATTTCTACAGGGACATGACATGGAGGGGCCGGACGACCTTCTGGTCGACGATTTGGCGGCGGCCGCGAAACACATTCAAGTCGGGGACACCTTCAAGCTCCTGAACCACGACTGGCATGTCGCAGCCATCATCGAGCACGGAAAAGGTGCGCGATTGTTTGTTCCGCTGGCGACGCTTCAGGACCTGGTGGGCGCGCCCGATAAAGCTTCCATTTTTTGGCTGAAGTGTACGCGCCCGGAGCACACCGAAGATGTGATGGACGAGATTCGCCATCTTTTGCCGGGCTACACCGTGCGTCCGCTGAGTTCGCTGCTGTCCTTGATGACTTCGACGAACATTCCAGGGTTGCAGACATTTATCGACGCCATGATCTGGTTGGCGGTCGCTATCGGCTTGCTGGTGATTTTTTTGACGATGTATACGACGGTGATCGAGCGGACCCGCGACATCGGCGTTTTGAAATCGCTCGGAGCGGGCCGGGCGTTCATCGTGCGGGCGTTGCTGACGGAGTCGGCGGGGCTTTGCGTGATGGGAATTGTGGCCGGGGTCGGGCTAAGCTACGTGGTGCGGGCGGCATTTTTGGCAGGGTTTCCAACCTTGTCCATTCTCATAACGTGGCCATGGATTCTTCGCGCGGCAGGGATTGCGCTGGCGGGAGCGCTGCTCGGCGCCAGCTATCCGGCGTGGATGGCGAGCCGCAAAGATGCCGTCGAAGCGCTCTCCTACGATTGAGAAGCAGCGGAAGGCCAAAGGCTGGGGAGACGCCAGAGAGCGGTAAGGTGAGAAGAGCGGAAAACCCCGCGGACGCGCCCAGCGGCTAGGCAGCAATGGGAATCGCAGCTACAATACAGCAACCTGCCGAAGGGCTGATGGTCCCAGGAAAAAAGAGCTTGGAGCCGATACTTAAAACAGAAAATCTGTGGAAGCTCTACCGCGCAGGGAAAGTGGACGTTCCCGCGCTCCGTGGTGTGAACTTCGCTGTGGCGCCCGGCGAATCGGTGGCGGTTATGGGGCCTTCGGGTTGCGGGAAATCCTCTCTCCTTTATGTGATAGGCGGGTTGGCGCAAGCGTCCAAGGGCCGCGTGCTGGTGGACGGCAACGATTTGACAGCCATGAGCGACGCCGAGAGGACCAAGCTGCGGCGGAGTAAAATTGGATTTGTCTTCCAGCGATTTAACCTCCTCCCCACGCTGACGGCCAAGGGCAACATCGCGATCGCACAGTTTATTCACGGGGACGGTTTTGACCCGCACCGTTTTGACGTCGTGACCGGCTTGCTGGGTCTTGCAGGACGCCTGCAACATAAGCCCTCGGAGCTTTCTGGTGGGGAGCAGCAGCGCGTGGCCATTGCCCGGGCGATTATCAATGAGCCAAAAATTCTGCTGGCCGACGAGCCTACCGGCAATCTGGATTCAAAAAACTCGGAAGTGGTGCTCGAGATGTTGCGGCAGCTCAACAAAGACTTGGGTCAGACGATCGTCATGATCACCCACAATCCCGAAGCCACGACTTATTTCGACCGCGTGGTGCACATGCGGGATGGCGTGATTGTCGACGGAGTTCCTGCGGACTGAGATGGCGAGTCTCGGACAGATTCTGTCGAAGACGTTTTTCTGGGCGTACGAGCGCGGCACGTGGCCGTATGACGCCGCGGTCATTCTGATTTTGGTTTTTGTACTGGCGACGCCGCGGGCGTGGTTCCACGACCAGCCGCAGATGGGCCTTCCGGCGAACACTCCCGGGCAAGTGGTGCTGGTCAGCGAGGAAGGCGAAAATAAAACCTACCGCGTCGATGCGCGGATTCTGGCGCCTCCGGAACAAACGCCGGCGCTTGAGAATGAACTGCACAACGCCATGGGCAAATCGCTGCCTGAACTTCGCAACAAACGGTTCACCATCGCCAAGATCGATCCGGTGCGCGACGAGCAGGGCACGGTGATTGCCTATCACGTGGAAATACACCGTTAGCAACAAGACCCGCGGCTGCCCGCGTGAGTTCTAGCGTAACGCCGGGCAAAGTTCGTGCATCTCTATGTATATGCTAGGATTTAAGAGCGCCTGACCAGCCACACCAGTGAGCACTCATAGGGGCTTCTATTGACCAAACGGCATTTTATTCCATTGATTCTTGCGCTTGGCGCGGAAGCTTTCGCGGTCGTGGCGGGTGCCGCGCAAACGGCGGCGAAGTGGACGACCGACGGAGTGCTCGAGATGATGGATAAGTCCGCGAAGGATTTCCGCACGCTGACGGCGGATATCGAGAACGTAAAATACACCGCCGTAGTGCAAGACACATCCACGGAAACGGGACAGATTTTCGTCCGGCGCGACCAGAAAATGCGGATCGAATTTACGAAGCCCGAGGCGCGAACGATATTGCGCACCGGCGATTCCCTTTTCCTTTACAACCCCAAACTGAATCGCGTGGAAGAATATGACCTCGGCAAGAATCGCGCGATGGTGGATCAATACATCCGTCTGGGGTTCGGGACCAAGAGTGAAGATCTCAAGAAAAGCTATGTGGTGACGGCCACCGGTGAAGAAGAGCTAGACCACAGAAAAACTGTTGTGGTGGAGTTGACTCCGAAAGGCGATCAGATTCGCAGTCAGATCACCCGCATTCAGATGTGGATCGACGAAGCTTCCTGGCTGCCGATTCAACAGAAAATTTTTGAGAGCGGTTCCGGTGACTATATCTTGTTCCACTACACCAGCATGATGAAGAATCTCAAGATCAACGATTCTAGGTTCAAGCAGGATTGGCCGAAAAACGCGAGCCACGAAAAACCGCACGCCTGAGAGTGACGGGGTAACGGTTGACGCCTACAAAGCCCGGCACCCCACGCATGCCGCGCCGGGTTCCGGGTCGTCTCTAGGAGACCAGCCACGCAAGCCGCGGCCCGGTCTAAGCGCCGCTCGGCGGCCTTGAGCAGAATCGCCCCGCCATCCTAACGGCCCTGCCATTGCTCAAACTTCGCGACCACCAGTCGACCAGAAATATCTGAAAAAAAACAGTCTGCTGGGTGGGTTCGTTCAAGCGCAGGCCTCACTTTTGGTTGGCAAACCGCGTACACAACGGATTTCGACCAAAGCAAGGCCTTCCGTACTTCCCAAATCAGGAATTTTGCGGACTAGGTCGATTGATAGCTGGCCCTGTCAGTCCGCCACGGCTCGCTCGGTGGCGAGGAGCTGCTCTTTGCGAGTGAGTCCCCAGCGATAACCCGCAAGGCTGCCGTCCTCGCGGATAACCCGGTGGCACGGCACGACAATCGAAACAGGGTTGCTTGCGCATGCCCGGGCCACTGCGCGAACGGCCTTCGGACGTCCCAGGGCGCGGGCGACCTCGGAGTAGGTGCGCGTCGTTCCGCGTGGAATGCGCTGCAACTCCTGCCAGACGCGGCGTTGAAACGCCGTTGCTTGCAAGTCCAGCGGGAGTTCCACCTGCGCGGGCTGGCCCTCGATTCGTTGAACAATTTCACGGACCCAGCGCTGCACGTTGCCCGTAGCAGGAGAGATTTCCGCGCGAGGATATTCTTCGCGCAACTCCGCGACGAGTTTGTTTTGCGCGTCTCCCAAATAGATCGCGGACACGCCGCGTTCCGTGGCCGCGACCAAAACCTTTCCGAGCGGTGACTTGGCAATGGTGTATTCGATTTTCATACCTTTTCCTCCCTTTCGATAGGTTAGAGGCGTCATTCCCAGCTGTGCGTTGCTGCGTTCATAGACGCGGCTGGACGAACCGTAGCCGGTTTCGTAGAGCGCATCGGTGATGTTTTTTCCTGCGCGCAGCAAACTCTTGAAGCGTTTCACACGCAGTGCTTCGGCGAGTTCGCGAGGAGCAAGGCCGGTCACTTGCCGGAAGGCTCGGCGAAGCGTTCCGGCATTCGAATTAAGTTGTCTCGCGACTTCGGAGAGGCGCAGGCCTTCTTCTGAAGACTCGGAAAGATATTTTGCGGCACGTGCGACGAGCGCCGCGGAAGCGGCAATCTCATTTGGGCGGCAGCGAAGGCAGGGGCGAAAACCTTGTTTTTCCGCCTCGGCGCCGGTGTAGAAGAAAGTGACATTTTGCCGCAACGGGCGGCGGGCCGGGCAGGATGGGCGGCAATAAATGTGCGTGGAGCGGACGGCCAGTACGAAGGTCCCGTCGGCGCGCGCGTCGCGTTCGAGAGTGGCGCGCCAGTATTGGGCGGCCTTGCGGGGCGAGACTTGTATGGTGGCCTTGACGTTCGAATTGTTGATCGTTTGCATGCTAGGAAAATAGCGCAGCGTTTCGAGCAAATCTATCCGGAAAGGCTCGGCAAAGTGCATTCGCGCGAGACGGCTCGGAAGGCCCCGGGGAAAGCGGCCTAGAGGCAGACTCAGGCTTCGCCTGGGTTTGGCAGAACTTCGGCAGCCTCGATGGGATTCTTGTGCGGGGCGCTGATCACCACAAGAACAGCGGTGAGAATTACGGCGGCGGCTAGGGCCGTGCGCAGAGTGATGGTTTCGCCCGCTCCGAGCCAGCCGAGAAACAGAGCCACAACCGGATTGACGAAGGCATAGGTTCCCACTCGGGCTGCGGAGCTTTTCTTGAGGAGGTAGACGTAAGCTGTGAAGCCGATTCCGGAGCCAAAGCCGATTAGATAAGCCAGGGCGATCCAGGAACGCACGCTAATGGCCGCGAGATGCAGTTGGCGGCCCTCGCCTGCCAGCAAACCGACCATCCAAAGTGCGGTCCCACCAGCGAGGCTCTGCATGGCGACGCCGAGCAGCGGTGAGCTCGGCAGGTCGTGGTGCTTCGAATAGATGGATCCCCAGGCCCAGGCGAAGGAGCCAACCACCAGAATCCCTGCGCCGGTGGGATTGACGCGCTCCGACCCTCCCAGATGCGCTGGGCCTACCAGGAGGACCAAGCCACCGAACCCTAGGATGAGGCTAGCTACGACCCTAGGAGCGGGATGCAGACCGCCGGGACGAAGCCAATCGAGCAGCACCATCCAAAAGGAGACCAGAGCCACGAGCAGGGCAGCCACTCCGGAGGGGACCGTACGCTCGGCCAAACAAACACCGCCATTGCCGACAAGAAGTAGGAGGAGACCGGTGATGATAGCAGTGCGCCACTGACCTGCTGTTGGCCGGATCCCTGTTTTCCAGCGCAGTACGGGGTAAAGGACAAGTCCGGCGATCAAATGTCGCGTAGCCGGAAGCAGCAGCGTAGGGAATGACTCGATGCCTACAGCGATGGCAAGGTAGGTCGAACCCCAGATGACGTAAACGGCGGCGAAGGCGAGGATGAGGAGGATGGCCTCGCGTTTCGCGGTGCCGTGGACCACAGCCGCAGGGGCACCTTTGTTTGTGGATTGGGCGACGGTGGGTGTGGACATTCTGCCAAGCCCGGAAGAAACCAAGATAAGTGCAGAACAGAACAGTGTCGAGGACCATATTGGACGAAGATATTCACCGCCATGAGAGAGCCGCACGCAGGGACCGGTACTATAACCAGGTGTTTGACGTTAAGACACTTCGAGAATTTTCCGCAGGTTGACGTGCCGAGGCTGGGGTGGCATTTTATCCCCCCGCTCGCGAAGTTTCAGGACCATAGCAAGATCATTAGAAAGCGCAATTGGACCGGTAATGGCGACAATGAAGTGGCATCTCTGGGGGCGAGATGGGCGCGACGAACCGCGTAACACGCATTCGGTCGGGCGAAAAAGAAGCGAGCAGGGCCAAGCGGGCACCTTCTTTCGAAAAAATGGCGGCGGAACCGGTGCGGGTGCCCGCTCTGCGCATGAGCCCGCTGCTCGCGCCAGCACCGCCGCGCGGTTTTGGGCGCGTGCCCACACATGCCGTGGGTGTGAACCACGAACAGCGCGAATATCCGCGCGCTTCGCTAAGACTTCCTTTGCGGTTGCGCAGTGTGGCGTCCCGTGCAGAAGATTTCCCGGTAACGCTGGTGACTCGGGACATTAGCTCGACAGGGGTATTTTTTCTTTGTCCGAAAGAGATTGCTCGAGGGGCGCTGATCGAACTGGAAATCGTGCTGGTAAGCCGTCCGATGGGGCATGGCAGCGTGCTGATTGTTACTACGGCACGTGTCCAGCGTATGGAACCTGCGGCCGTGCCTGGGTGGTATGGCGTGGCGGCTTCGTTCGACGACGTGCAGTTCGACCGCGACGATAGAGTGCCTTCACGATTCCTGCGGCCTTGACTATGGTTTCCCCAAAATTCAAATCCCCAGACCCTATACGCGTAGGTCCGTTTCCGGCAGACGCCCTCAGAGCCTAGGACTTAGCCCGCTCCGGTAAAGTGACGAGACCATGGCGATCCACCGCGATCGACCCAATATATCTCGCCAACGGAATGGTGAGCAGCTTATAAGACATCCAGCGGGTCTCCACTCTTGTGTTCCTCGATCTGGAAGCGCAGGAATCTGTGAATGGCATCGCGGGCCTCTTTGTTCGCGGATGAAATAACAACGCGTCCCCCATTGGGAGTTTCCTCAAACGAGTATTGAATATTCTTTTGCAAGCGTTTCATTTCCGGAACCCCGGGGGGAACGGTATCGTGAACAAACATCGGAATATCGAAATCTCCGCTTTGAAATGCTTTGGCGATGTGTCCTAGATGCATCCTGATTTCGTTCCGATTGGTGGCGTCAGCGGGATCGCTGGTTTCCACCTGAATCACACCGCCATTCGAGTGCAGGAAGAAGTGGTGCGTGGTAGCAGTCTGAGAGAAACCCATGCCCTTTTCTCCACGTTGATTCATTCTGGTATGGGCCTCGTGCATCGGACACTCCGTCTGCGATTCCGGTTTCTGGTTTGATTGAGCGGAAACTCCTACTGTGAGTGCAATTAGAAGAATCAGTTTCATAGCTTTCCCCGTTTTTGAATGCCGCGACCCCAAAGTCGTGTCCGGGTCTTCGGGTGGGTTGTGCACGTTTCCAGCAGTCGAGCCTGTTTGCCGCGAGGCGTCTTGGCTAAGATCCGGTCCCATGCGATAAGCGTCGAACGCAGTTGGCGCCGCCATGATTGCAACTCGCGAAGTCTCTCTTCGAGAGCCGCAAGCTTTCGAGCGGCCAGCTTGCGAACCCGGCGACAGGGTGCACCTCCGCTGCTCCGTTCGCGGAAGATGTCCGCCAATTCCGTTACCGAGAATCCCATAGACAGTCCGGCTCGGATCAATCGCATTCGAGGGAGACTGTCTCGGGAGAACACTCGGTAGCCAGCGGAAGTGCGGGCGGCTGGAAACAAAAGATTCCGCCGTTCGTAGAAACGCACGGTGTCCGCGCTTACGCCGGAAAGACCGGCCAGTTCACCGCAATACAAGGGTCCCGTTGTGGATGCTTTAGAACTCACGGGATTAGCCTAAAGCTTGGAACTAGTTCCAGGGTCAAGCAAATTCTCTCTCTACCCCCTATGGGTGGCAAGCGCTTGATACCCGCGCTAACCGTTCCCCCAAGAGATTTGACGCCTGTCGGTCACAGCGGCTGTGGTTCTTTTTCCTCCTTTTTTTTGGTGTCCCCTAAATATCTCTCCAGACACTTCCGAGCCAGATCTTGGCCACCTAACCCGAAGGCGATGGCTAATCCCAACATGGTAGCCCCGAAAATGATCGAAAAAGCCGAGATCACCGTTCGCCTGGCCACACCGAGCTCCTCCAGGGTCATGGAGATCGCCAGAATCCAGATAACAAAGCGGATCGACCAGCTAAGAATTTTGGGTGAAGGATGTCCCGCATTAACCGCCGCAAGAAGCGCGGTCCGCGAAAGAAAATTTGCAATTACCGCGCCCAAGAACAAAATCAAGATAGCGACGAACACCTCGGGTAGAAACTGGAACAACCGGGAAATCTGTTCCTGAAGACCAGCCACGCCGAGGACGCTGAGCCCAACCAAAATAAAGCCGATCCACGTTACCCAGAAGATGGAGCGGCTGAGCAGCTCGGTCATAGGAGGAAGATGCGCCATGCGAAGGACACGAGAAGCCCCTGCGTCATCGGACACCCGATCAAGTTTCGTAAGGCCCAGAAGTGCTCGCAAGATGTACTTGAGCACGAATGCCACAAGAAGCCCGATCACAATAATGATCAGCATCACCAGGAAACGCGGAAGAAATTCAGCAATCATGTGGACTAAATTGCCGTACACCTGTTCTAAGGCTCGCAGGATGGTCTGTCTCATGATTTCACCTCAACCTTTGCCTTCCATCTCTCCATCAAATATGGCTTTTGTAGCTCGAACTCGCCGCAGAGCGTTTCGCTCGCCGTCTCCATCTCCGCCGGTGATGAATCAGAATGTTCGGCGAGAAAAGAATAGGTCATGCCGCGGTACAGGGGTGCTAAAGCCTGTACCAAGTGATCCCGGTTAATGACAGCATGATGGTAGGAAGCAGCAAAATCATAGAGCGTCCGCACCCAGAGGCCGGATTTAAATCGGAACTTCCCTTCCTCAAGTGAAACGATGCTCTTGATTTCTGAATGGGTTTCGGGATCCAAAATCGAGCTTAAGATTGGCTCCAATTCCGTCACTCCGCTCCGGAACATCTCGAAGATTCTGTGTCGATCTAGGTCGGTCGGGTCGGAAGTGAGTTCATGGGCCGGTCCGAAGGTAGGCACTGATTGCGATCTCCCACTATCCAACCACAACGATTGCCGGGTTTCTAAGCACCAGAACAGAGTTCCCACAGTTTGCCGCAGGACTTCGACGATGTCCCTGCCGAGACCCTTTGTGGCTTGTGATTTTTCACCGAGAAAGGCCTGGCAACAGCGAAAATCAGAAGCCATCGCGGAGATCGCCATCCATGCTTCCGGTCGTGCCTGAATGGCTTCCTCGTGCCACACATCCTGATTGAGGCAAAGCGCGGCGAGGCGACCGGAAAATGCCCATTCCTCAGAGAACAGTTCACGGATGCCCCAGCCAAAAAGGGCACGGCTCATCGGATAGAGTAGATTCCTAGCCAGCAGGCCTTGATACTTGTTGCGAGTGTAAAGCGGCGCTACAAAATCAAACTTTTCCCGGTAAACCGGCCGCAGCAGATTCGCAACCGAGTCGGGCGTGAGATTGGATGCGGCAGGTGAAACTACGGCACAGGCCCGTGCCCGCAACAAGTCTGCGGCTGCCAGAATTGTGCGCAGAGCGATGCCGGGAGAAGGTGAGCCAGGAACGTTCGCCGCGACTCGGTGGCTGGTGCGGAGTGAAGTTATCCCGGGTACCCGCACGCCCTTTTCTGCCAAGTTGTCATGGCCCTTGGCTCGAGCGCTATCCTCGTCGTTGTCTCCGCCGCCCACATTGACGATGACAACTCGTTGCCTGACGAAGTTCCGCTGAAAGCTTTCTTCAATTTCGTCCAAGGCGTGACTGACGGTGTTCGCAGCATGGAGCGAGGACATGCCCACAAGAAGGTCCACTTCACCTACGCTCATCAACTGGCGAAGCAAATCATCCGATAAGAAGACATCTTCGGCCAAGACCCTTGAAACCTCACTTTCAACCCCAAATAGGCGGGAAGATCCATGAACGTGCTGCCGGCATGCTCCGCTCGATCAAATCCGGCGAAGCTGAAACCAATAAAACTGATAGGGGCCCAGCGTGAGCAAGTAGGGCGAATTCCCAAATCGCGGAAAGAGGTTTCTCCCAAACATCTCAATCGGTATGTAGCCCTTATATCGTTGCACATCGAGTTCTACAGCCTGCGCGGAACTTGAGAGATTATTCACCACCAGGACTGTTTCCTCACCAAATTGACGCATGTAAGCTAGAACCCGGTGATTCGAAGGGTTCAAAAACTGAATCGTTCCGCGACTAAAAACCTGGAATGCATTGCGCACCTGAAGCAACGACTTCATCCAGCGGAGCAACGAGTGCTCCGACCTCTTTTGCGAATCTGCGTTGACCGCCTGATAGCCATACACGGCGTTAGAAATTACGGGCGCGTACAAGCGTTCCGGATCAGCCAACGAGAACCCTGCGTTCAATGCGCTGTTCCATTGCATCGGAGTCCGGACTCCGTTTCGGTCGCCAAGATAAATGTTATCCCCCATGCCGATTTCGTCCCCGTAATAAACAATCGGTGTTCCCGGCATGGACATCAGTAAACCGTTCAGCAGTTCGATCTGCCTTCTGTCGTTGTCCATCATGGGAGCCAGGCGCCGGCGGATGCCTCGGTTGATCCGCATGGTCTTGTCCGTCGCGTACTCGTCATACATATAGTCGCGTTCGACGTCCGTCACCATTTCCAGCGTGAGCTCATCATGGTTGCGCAGGAAAATGAACCATTGGCAGCTCTCGGGTATTTCCGGCGTCTGGTCAAGGATTTCGATGATCGGCTTGCGGTCTTCCAGCTTTACGGCCATGAACATTCTGGGCATGAGGGGAAAGTGAAACGCCGCATGGAATTCGTCGCCGTCACCGAAATAGGCGCGGACATCCGCAGGCCATTGGTTGGCCTCGGCCAGGAGCATCGCTCCCGGATAGGCCAGGTCCAGACGCTTGCGAAGTTCGCGGATGATCGCGTGCGTTTCGGGTAAGTTTTCGCACAAAGTGCCTTCCCGTTCGACAAGATAGGCAACCGCATCCAACCGGAAACCGTCTACACCGAGATTCAGCCAGAACTTCATCACCTCCCATACGGCCTCGAAAACGGCAGGGTTGTCGAAATTCAGATCCGGTTGATGACTGAAAAATCGGTGCCAGTAATAGGACTTCGAAATGGGGTCCCAAGCCCAGTTGGAGGTCTCGGTATCGACAAAAACGATCGGCACACCCTGATAGCGAGTGTCCGTCTCGCTCCATACGTACCAGTCTCGCCTGGGGTTTTCGCGAGAGCTGCGCGCCTCTCTAAACCAGGGGTGCTGGTCCGAGGTATGATTCAGGACCATTTCGATGATGATGCGTAGTCCCCGACGATGAGCCTCCGCCAGGAACGTCTTGAAATCCTCTAGTGATCCGTAACTCGCATGAACCGAAGTGTAGTCCGCAATGTCGTACCCATCATCGCGCAATGGCGATGGGTAAAAAGGGAGTAGCCAGATGGCGGTAATCCCAAGCTCTTCGAGATAGTCGAGTCGTTGCGTGAGGCCGGCGAAATCCCCGATACCGTCGGCGTTGCTGTCCGAGAAAGTGCGTACATGAAGCTGATAAATAACGGCATCCTTGTACCAGAGATTATCCTTTTCGAGCGTCAACGATCGGCTCTCCTTTCGGATTTAGGAAACCATCTATCGGTGATCCCCCTATGGTACTCATGGTATTGGCCGCACCCGGAAGTTATGCGCGGAAGGGTCAACGGATTCGGCTTGACGTAGTTTCCGATTCGACTCCAAAGGTATCTCGTATCTTATGGCAAGTCATGTACTTCGGAGGTATGGAGTTCGTCCTACGATCTTTTGCAGTGCCTCTCGAAAACGCCGCATCCTGCGCAGCAGAGAAATCTCCCACTACGGCATGCTGGTGAGGCCTGCAGTTTTGGGGGCATTTTCAAAAGCGGATTCCTCGCTTCGCTCGGAACGAGCTTTGTTGGAGGATTTCGGTAATCCGTTAGGGCTGAGGCTTTGTTACTCTAGATCCTGATGGCTGGCCTGAAAAACAAGACGTTGCGAGGAGTGCTGTTTGATTGGGACGGCACGTTGATTGATTCTTACGGCGCGGACTCTTCGGCGTACTTGGCGATGTTTCGTGAGGTGGGGATTCCGTGGGGATTGGAGGAATTGGCGCAGCATTATTCGCCGAATTGGTACCGCGTGTATCGGGCCGCGAAGCTGCCGCGCGCGCGGTGGGACGATGCTGATCGAGCGTGGCGTACCCAGTATGCGAAGCATTCGCCTCGGCTTATGGCGGGGGCGCGGCAGGTGCTTAATCGGCTGGGGCGGGTGCATCACCTGGGTTTGGTTACGAGCGGCGACCGGGAGCGAGTGATGCGGCAGTTGCGTGCTTTCCGGCTGACCCGGGTGTTTGGGGCGCGGGTCTGCAGCGGGGATACTCCCGAGAGGAAACCGCATCCGGCGCCTCTGCGGCTAGCTTTGAAGCAACTTCGTTTGGAGCCGTCGGTGTGCGTGTATGTGGGAGACTCGCCGGAGGATTTAGAGATGGCCAAGAGGGCGGGAGTTCGAGCTATTGCGGTGCTGGGGCCGTTTCCCACGGAAAAGAGACTGCGGGCTGCGCGGCCGGATTTTTTGCTGGAATCGATACGGGAATTGCCGGATGTGCTTGAAAAACTGGGCGGCTAACGGGTGATTCAGAGCAACGGAAGGCTTTATTTTGCTTGAAGCAGAGACGGTGCGGTGCGATGGAGACGGCTTTCGGAATGCCAGCGGCCTAGAGGCGAAGGAATTGCCAAGTTGCCGCGAGGGCCGGGCCAACCCGACCCGCGCCGGCAGGCTCAGGAATTGGGTTTTGGCGGAGCTACCGGCAGGGTAGGCGCCGCAGTTGCGGCGGGCAGAGGTTTGTAGTCGGTCCACTTGATCACCAGGCGGACCTGGATATTCAGGTCCTTGAGATTCAGCGTGTCGTCGGAGCGCATGTAGTTGGGAAGCCAGTACTTGCCCTCCACATTTTCACGATAGGTTTCAAAAATCGTGAAGGGCATGGTGGCCGATCGCATGTCGCCTAGATCGGTGATCCACTTTCCGTAGGTCTTTACTACTTCCAGATACACGGCGTCGACCCAGACGATGCCGTCGAAATAGGCGTGGGTGCGCTCGACGGCTTTGGGCTTTACCTGGAAGATGTAGCAGTCGACTTCGTCGACCAGTTCCTTGCCCAAGTACTTCAGGTTGTATTTCGCAAGCTGGCTGGTGGTGAGCGGGTAGGCCGGCATGCGCGCCAGGGACTGGAAGTCTTCGGGGCCCATTTCTAGATAGTGCAGGCTGGATTGCGGCCGCTCGGTGGTCTTCTCGTACATTTTGCCGTCGGCGCCGGGTTTTGCTTCGATGACCAGCGAAAGTTGACCCGCGAGCTTGCCGTCGGGACCGAATTCTTCAAGGCGGACGGTTTTTTTGTAGGTGAATCCGGCACGGGCGACGATGTATTGATCTTCTTTTTGGGAGAACCGCTTGATGATTTCCTCCGGAGGAATGGAGGGGGGAGCCGGCGGGACTGGTTCCGTGCCAACGCGATGGACGTCATGTTCCGGGGGAGGCGTGAGCGGGCCTTGCTGAGCGGCCTGGGCAGGGCTTGCTGGAAGCGACAATACCAATGCGCAAAGAAGAAACGCGTAGTGGAATACGGCTCGGAAACGGTGGTTTCGGGAATGTTGGGCGTGCAGGTTCATGGCAAATAGGATGCGTCCGGAGCGCCGAAGAGCAGCTTCGACAGCCTTGGCGAATCTGCTTGAGTTTAGCGCACTTCGCCCGGAGCGTCCTGCTTGTTCCGGCGCCTATGCCCGCCCGGCACTGCTCGATGAATCGCGAGAGGTCTCTGCTACAATTCCGTAGCTTGTGGGCGACGAGAAACAAAGCAGGCGATATTTTGTCTCGGGACTCGTACAGGGCGTGGGGTTCCGTTTTTTTGCGCAGCGCGAGGCGGGGAAGCTGCGCATCGGCGGCTATGCGAGGAACCTGTTGGATGGCCGAGTCGAAGTGCTGGCGATCGGCTCGTCAGCGCAGCTGGATGAGATGAAGAACGCCCTCGAACGCGGGCCGCGATTTTCAAGCGTCTCTGGCGTTCGAGAAGAGGCGGCGCACCATGACCCGCGGTATGAGAAAGGATTTGTGATCGAGCCAGACGTTTGAGGAGAATGATGGCCAAGAGGAGCCGTTAGAATGGATGACCTGAAGACATTGATTCGCGAAGTGCCAGATTATCCCAAGCCGGGGATCCTTTTTTACGATCTGACGACCCTGTTGAAGGACAAAGAAGGATTTCATACGCTCATCGACCGGCTCTGCGATCACTACCAGGGGCGGACCATCGATGTAGTCGCGGGCATCGAAGCGCGCGGTTTTATTCTCGCACCGGCGTTGGCGTACCGGCTGGGGGCCGGGTTCGTCCCCGTGCGAAAGCCAAAGAAATTGCCCGCCAAAACTGCGAGCATTTCTTATGCGCTCGAATACGGCACGGACACGCTGGAGATTCATGAAGACGCGGTGAAGCCGGGGCAGAGCGTGATTATCTGCGACGATCTGCTGGCAACGGGCGGCACAGCCGCGGCTACCACAAAACTTGTGGAGAAGCTCGGTGGAAAGGTCGCGGGGGCGGCGTTTGCGGTGGAGCTTACCTTTCTCAACGGCCGCTCGAAACTCACTGGCGTGGATATTTTTTCGCTGATTCAGTACGACAAGTAGTTTTCGATTCTCGGCTCGGTGCCCGCACCTTCCGCTATTTTGCATGGCGCTGGCGGAGAGCTTCGAATAAGACCACGCCTGCGGCAACGGAGACGTTGAGCGATTTCACGGGGCCGGTCGTAGGCAAGCGAACGACAAAGTCGCAGCGTTTGCTGGTCAGGTCGTGGAGACCTTTGCCTTCTCCGCCAAGGACGATGCCTACCGGAGACGTGTAGTCCGCTTCGGTGTAGCTTTTCTCGGCACGTTCATCAAGACCGATGAGCCAATAGCCTGCTTCCTTTAGCACTTCCATTGTTTGTGCCAGATTGGTGACCTTGGCGACCGGCAGATGCGCGATGGCGCCGGCGGAGGCGCGCGCGACCGCGTCCGTCAAACCGACGGCGCGGCGCTCCGGAATGATCACGCCATGTGCGCCGGCGGCTAGAGCCGTTCGAATGACGGCGCCGAGATTGTGCGGATCTTCGACGCCATCGAGAAGAACGATGAGTCCTTTCTGACCGTGATCAGGGGCCTGGTTTGCTGCCGCGAGAATACTTTCGAGTGTGGCTGGCGCGCGGGCGGCGGCCAGAGCGACGACGCCCTGATGGTCTCTCGAATTGGCGAGACGATCGAGTTGCCCGCGGTCTTCAAAGCGGACGGGGATGTCGCGGGCGCGTGCTAACTGGACGATTTCTTCGACGCGGGTGTCCTGTCGGCCGCGCGCGATCAGAATGCGATCGAAAGGGCGGCCTGCGTCCAGGGCTTCACGGATGGCGTGGATGCCGGTGAGTTTGTCCATCGGGGAGACAGTTTACCGTTCTTAGCCGTAAAGCCTCGGCGTTTTTAGGCCGGGGATATAAGGCTCTTTTTTTTGCTTTTTCTTCGCGTCTATCATGAACTTGCTCGTTCCCAAAAAGGACCTATGGGCGGGCAGCCGAAAGCCTGCCCGTTGTCCTCCGCTGAGGTAGGGCGGTTGGAGGTCCAAGGCCACCGTTCCGAGTTGCAAGCCGTCCGCGGAAATTCTGCGCGCAGCCATCAGTCGAGGGCGGCGCAGAATTCCAAGATGCGCTCGCGCGCAGGCTTGACGGCGACGACGAAGGAAAGAGCGGCGGCTTCATCGAGAAGCAGGATCACACGATCGAGATCGCCCCCACCGGCGCGGCCAGCAAGCGCGAGGCGGATCGGATGAAAGAGTTCGCGGCTCCCGAGACCCACGAGGTCTTTCAATACGTCGATAACCTCTTTGAATCGCTCCGAGGTAAGCGGAACGCCATCGAGCAGCACTAGCGCAAGCTGCCGCACCACGTCGCGAGCAGCGTAACGCGAGAGCACGGCGTGGCTCTCGACGCTGGCGAGAATGGCGCGCGCGTCGTAGTGAAAAACGAGATGCAGTCGATCGGCGAGAGAGCGACGGTCCGCAACTTGCGGACCGAGGAGCGCGGCCGCGCGTTCGCACCACGCCAATTGAGGGGGAGAGGCGTTAGCCAGGAGCCAGCCTTGTTCGCGCAGGATTTCAGCAACGTCATGGCCTGTCCAAGCGTTGGAGGCGGCGGCCGCAGCGGGATTGCGAGTTTCTTCGGATGGCATTGCGAGATTCTAGCGCACCCTGGCAGGAGGGATTGAGAACGGCGGCATGATTACCGTTCGGAGAGCGTGGCGACCACGTAGGCGGCGATGGCCTCACCGCGGCCCACGGCGTCGACGCCTTCGTTGGTCTTCGCTTTGAGATGAATGTGATCGGCGGTGAGGCCGAGCGCGCGAGCCAGGGCTTCTCGCATTTTCGGGAAGTGCGGCCCTAGCTTGGGCTTTTCGGTGATGACCACCGCGTCGACATGCTCGATCACAAACTTTTTTTCGTCGAGCAATTTTCGGGCATGTTCCAGGAAGAGCAGACTGTTCGCGCCTTTCCATCTCGCATCCGTGTCGGGAAAGTGCGTGCCAATGTCGCCCAGCCCGGCAGCGCCGAACAGCGCGTCACAGAGAGCGTGCGCCAGAACGTCGCCGTCGGAGTGTCCCACCGATCCTTTGTCGAATGGGAGTTCCATCCCGCCAACAATCAGCTTGCCGCCTTCCGCGAGACGGTGCAAATCGTAGCCAATGCCGCAGCGCACGCTCATGCTTTCTGACGTTCCTGTTCGAGATAGAAGCGCGCCAGGTTCATGTCCGAGGGTTTCGTGATTTTGATGTTGCGTTCCGAACCGAGGACGACGTGGACGTCGTGGCCGAGGCGCTCGACTAGGCCGGCTTCGTCGGAGGCGCTGACACCGTCGGCTTGCGCGCGGGCGAACGCTTCCTTGATAAGTTTCGTCGAAAACGCCTGCGGCGTCTGCGCCAGCACGACGCGCTCGCGCGGAATGGTCCCGATGATGAGCGCGACATCCTCCGGCAGACTGGCGCGCTTCACTTCTTTCACGGTGTCCATCGCAGGAATACCGAGAATCGCGGCCTGGCAACGGCGAGCCTCTTCAATCACGCGAACGATCTGCTCGCGGGTGACGAAAGGGCGGACGGCGTCGTGAACCAGGACAATCTCCGTGTCGCTCGGAACTTCCCGCAGCGCCAGCGCAACCGAATCCTGGCGCGAGTCTCCACCGCGCACTACCCGGACAGACTGCATGAATCTTTCGCCGCGGATGCGTTCTTCGAGCGAGTCGACCACATCGGCTCGCGTAGCGACAAAGATGTCGGTGACCAGCGGGCAAGCAGCTACGCGGCGCACGCTGTGAATAACCAGCGGCGTTCCATCCAGCTCGAGGAACTGTTTCGGGGTGTCGGCACCCATGCGTGTGCCTAGACCTGCGGCTGGAAGAATGGCGGCAATGCGGCTCATTTTAGGCGCGACGCGGCCGGACACGAAAAACGCCAGGGCCGCAAACTCCAGAGTGTACCTCAAGCGGGCGTGTCAGGCGAATCGCGGAGCGCAGAAAATGCTTCGAGTACGGCGCTTTTATGAAGAAAGCCGAGGTCCGCCGTGAAGAGCCTGCTAACAAGTCTAATCGGACTTTCTGAGTCTAGCACCTTGCAAAATGAGCGGAGGCTAGTCGGCGTCCGGCTCGGAGAAGAGCGCACCGCGACAGCGTTCGATTTGCGGCGGCTCCCGCAGACGCGAGCCGTTTCCCGCTCGGCCCGGTACATCGACACGGCTGGTGTCGATGCTCGCGCCGCGGCCGGCCACCGCGGCGGCCGCTTGCCGGGGCATGCAAGCAGGCTGATCCGGCCGATCATCCAGCCGGCCAAAAATCATCTTTCCTGCAGTCGTCTGATGAACAGACGTGACCTGGATATCGACGCTCTTGTTGATCAGGCGGCGGCCACCGTCGACGACCACCATGGTTCCGTCGTTGAGATAAGCGACGCCCTGGTTGGGCTCCTTGCCCTCGCGCAAAATGAGGACGCGCAGGGGCTCGCCCGGCAAGACCACGGGCTTTAAGGCGTTGGCGAGCTGATTCACGTTCAAGACCGCGAGGCCTTGCACGGTGGCCACTTTGTTTAGATTGAAATCGTTGGTGACGATCTTGGCGCCCAGGCGGCGTGCGAGTTCGACCAGTTTGTGATCCACATCGTCTGCCTGAGACGGTTCCTGATCGAGAATACGCACATCGACCTTCGGCATCTTCTGCATGCGCTCGAGGACTTCGAGGCCGCGGCGGCCGCGCTGGCGTTTCAAGGAATCAGAAGAATCAGCCACAAGCTGCAATTCGTGCAGGACAAATTGCGGCACGGCGAGTACCCCGTCCAGAAAGTGCGCTTCGCAAACGTCGGCGATGCGGCCATCAATCAGAACGCTGGTATCGAGAAGTTTCATGGGCTCGGGCGAAGGAGACGCTCCAGAGATGATTCGAACCGGAGAGCCGACCTTCAACTCGCCACCTCGTTCGGATCCGAGCACCAGCCCCAGATACGCGAACGCCAAGAGCGCGGCGTATTCGAGAAAGGACTTGCTAGGTTCCGCCTGGTCCGTGCGTGAAACGACCAGCGTTACGAGAAGCGCCGCAAACATCCCCAGAACAGTGCCGAGCGCGCCGCCCAGCAATCCGCCGATCTCGGCTCGGCGAAGGCGCAGTTCGGCCAGCAGAATCACCACCGCCAGAAGAAAGCCGAGGCCTGCTGCAGGCAGATCATGCAAACCAAAAGGCGCGAGCTTGTAACACAACGCGGTCGCGCATGCCGTGATGAACAAGCGCACCAGCCAGAACTC
>Ga0207038_10038_pt2 | contig 37792 bp, 31 predicted proteins | sample Alteio_BWMinCont_76_FD_153285 | JGI IMG/M metagenome (GOLD analysis project Ga0207038, IMG submission 153285) | Enriched cells from forest soil in Barre Woods Harvard Forest LTER site, Petersham, Massachusetts, United States -... | ecosystem: Environmental > Terrestrial > Soil > Temperate forest >...
CTTCGAGGCTTATTACCTTGCCAAATCCAAACCTTTCATGTTCAACTTCCATACCAATCTGCAGGTTCGTGGTATCAGACGGAGCAAAACCTGGTGACGGAACATGTGCTTTGGCCAATATAGAGGTGGTTTTTACCACTGTTGCTGGTTTTGGTTTTGAAAAGGTATCGCTGCGGCCGCTCCAGGCACTGCGTTCATCATCAAAAAATGGGTTATTGCTGCTTACTGGTTTTGCGGTAAAATCAAGCTCAAGGTATTGAGCATCAATTTCATCAAGAAAGCGGCTTGGTTCGCAGCTTATCAGTGTGCCGAACTTAAACCGTGAAGTGGCATAACTTAAAGTTAATTTGTTTTCGGCCCGAGTCGTCGCAACATAAAACAAACGTCGTTCTTCCTCAAGGTCGCTCCTTGAGTTAAGGGACATTTGTGATGGGAATAAATTTTCTTCCAGTCCAACAACAAAAACCTGCGGAAATTCTAACCCTTTAGAGGAATGGATGGTCATTAACGAAACGGTATCGGCATTTGGGTCATTATCCTTATCGTCGTTGGTAAGCAAGGCTATGTCCTGCATAAAAACATCAAGTCCTTTTTCCTCAATGTCTTCCCTCTCCGAAAACTCTTTGATACCGTTCAGTAACTCCTGTATATTTTCGTAACGGTTAAGGCCTTCAACCGACTTATCTTCATACAAATCCTTCAACAAACCTGAATGCTGTGCAATATGAAGTGCTGCTTCGTAAGCAGTAAGTGTTTTAGTGAGCACCTGGAAACTCTGGATCATGGTTGCGAAAACATAAACCGAGGCCGAGGTACGCCCGTCCAAATATTTTTGAGGGTTAAGGACCACCTCCCAGGGCGTAATTTTATGCTGGTCGGCGCTTACAATTATGCGGTCCACAGTGGTATCGCCAATGCCTCTGCGCGGGTAATTGATGACCCTTTTCATGGCTTCTTCATCGCTCGGGTTAAATGTAAGCCTGAAATAAGCTATCAGGTCCTTTATTTCTTTGCGCTGATAAAACGACAAGCCGCCGTATATTTTATAAGGTGTTCCCAGTTTCCGTAGTGCTTCTTCCATTGAGCGGGACTGGGCATTTGTACGGTAGAGAATTGCGAAGTCGTGCCATTTAAGGCCTTTTGTTGTCCTCTCAAACATAATGGACTCGGCAACCAGCTTGCCTTCCTCATTGTCGCTGAAAGCACGCATCACCTTTATCTTATCGCCGGTTTCTTTTTCGGAGAATACATTTTTTTTAAGCTGCTCTTTATTATTCGCAATAATGCTATTGGCAACGTTTACAATATTTTGAGTTGAGCGGTAATTTTGTTCCAGCTTAAATATCTTCAGATCAGGATAATCCTTTTCAAAGTTGAGTATGTTTTGGATATTGGCGCCCCTGAAAGCGTAGATGCTTTGTGCATCATCACCAACCACACAAATATTTTCATTAACGGCGGCCAGCTTTTTCACAATAAGGTATTGAGAAAAATTGGTATCCTGGTACTCATCCACCATCAGATATTTGAATTTATGCTGGTATTTGTTTAGTACATCAGGGTGCAACTTGAGCAATTCGTTAGTTTTAAAAAGCAGGTCATCAAAGTCCATTGCGCCAGCGCGGAAACAGCGGTTCACATAGTTTTGATAAATGGTACCCAGCATACCCCGGCCGCTACTGAAATCATCAGCTTGTATTTGTTCATTCTGCTGATATTCCTGCCAGCCAACGAGGTTGTTTTTTGCCGCTGAGATACGGTTATGAACAAAATTTGGGTTATAGAGCTTGTCATCCAGGCTCATTTCTTTTAAAATGGCGCGGAGTACGCTCTTACTATCGTCGGTATCGTAAATGGTGAAATTGTTTGGGTAACCTATTTTATCTGCCTCAACGCGCAGCAATTTTGCAAAAACCGAGTGGAAAGTACCCATCCAAATGTTTTTTGCATCAGTGCCAACCAGGTGGGTAATACGGTCGCGCATTTCGCGGGCGGCCTTATTGGTAAAGGTGAGTACCAGTATGTTAAAGGAATCAACTCCGCTGCGTATCAGGTGTGCCACGCGGTAAGTGATCACCCGTGTTTTGCCAGACCCGGCGCCTGCGATGATCATTACCGGCCCTTTAATTTGTTGTACCGCCCTTTGCTGCTCGGGGTTTAATCCCTGTAAATAGTCCAAATCTTTTTCCTCTTTTCTGTGAGTGCGAAATTAGGAAAGGATTTTGGAATTCGGATGTTCGATTTCGGATTTGTTTATGCACTTTGCGTCGAAATTTGGATATACCTGCTTTAGTGCTAATTAAGCTTCTCAATAAATTCCTTCAATATTAATGCATGGTTGTGGTTTTCATCCGGCACAGCATATAGAAGCGTGACTGTTTCGTTATCATTTGCAAGATCAGCAAGTTGGCTAACTACATCATTCTCGTGTAATTCCATTAAGTACCTTGCCTTAAACTCATCCCACCTATCGTCGGCATCGCTGCTATGAAACCATTGCCTTAACTCTGTTGGAGGCGCAATTTCTTTCAGCCATAGGTCAAGGTGAGCAGCCTCTTTACTTATACCACGCGGCCATAAACGGTCGACAAGAACCCGGAAGCCATCGGTTTTTTCTGCCGGTTTGTAAATGCGTTTAATGTTGATCGTTGCCATTTGCGATAAAATTACAATTATTGAGAAAGATTAACTTTAAGCTTATAAAAAAGTGGTATTTATTTCATGAAATCCGAAATCAATTACTAAACCCCAGTTTCATCAATCCGTCCTTTATCTCGGGGCAACCCATAAATAACTTCCATATCAAACCGCTGCGGTAGTTCTCTATCATCACCACAATTGGGCCTTCATCAATAGCCAAATGTGTTTTCGCATACCAGTTATGGGTTTCGCTAAAACCATCGGCAAAACCGTATGTCCCCCAAATTTTATCGCCAAGATCATAATAAAAATGTTTTAATGCCTGCATAGAATATTCAGGCGTGTAGGGGAATGATGATAATGCTGCGGTTGGTTGTATTACCCCGCGGTCATCTTCGGGGCAATGCGCTACATAGCCTTTATAACTATCACCGGCGGTAAGGCCCCAGCAGTTTGCACCATAGCCTTTGTATTTTTTAGGGTTCTCGATACAATAAGCACGGTTTATAAGGGTGTGGTTTTTTGTTTGTTCAGCGTAATTAATACCATTATCATCTTTCAGGCCGTTAGGATTGATGCCCATGTACGTGTATTGCTCAAAAAATAACGGGCCGCCTTTGTCATAATTCCCTAAAGGCAAGGTATAGCCATACCAGGTTTTCCCATTTTTCCAGCCGTTACCTTTTACCCAGGAGTTTTCATAAAGATCTTTTGAGATAGGATGATATGGTGACGATGCAGCTACGATATAAGTAATGAGTGCTTCATCATATCCAAAAACAGGGAAATTCATGTCAAAATCATTGTCCGGGCTCCAGTGCCAGTATAAATGTTTGTTATCGCCTTTGCTGTGCCAGTTCCAGTCGGCGGCAGCCCACATGTCAGCAACCCTATTTCTGAAATATTTTTCGAGCGGGGTATTACTGTTGAAGTATTGCCGTGCACTTAATAACCCCATAAACAGGTAGCTGGTTTCAACAATATCGGCGCCGTCATCGAGCCTGCCAAAGGGAATGGTTTTGCCGGTGGTGCCATTCATAAAATGCGGGTAGATGCCATGATAACAATCAGCTTTGATTAAAAAGTCAACAATTTTTACCAGGCGCTTTAGAGCAGTATCTCTTCCGATCCATCCCCGGTTAACGGCAACAATGGTGGAGAGTATGCCGAAACCTGTACCACCCATAGCGCAGGCCTCAGGCCCGAAAGTGCCCTTACTAAAATTAGGCTGACCGTCAGCTTCGTTGATATAATCCCAGTAATAATTGGCTTTAACGGTGTTGTCCCTCTCGCGCGCCATGCCGCTCACCGGGTGACCAAACTCCCAGAAATACCTGAAAGTTTGCCGCTGCACAATATCAAGCAACGCCGAATCTGAAATATTTTTGATGATGCCGACAGGAGGGATGCTGTTGGGATAACCTGAAGAATTTTTTGCCTTGTGCTGGGCAGATAAATTAACAGCACATAAACAGGTAATCGTTGATAAAAACAAATAACGAAGCATGGTATATCGATTTTTTTGGACAATACAATAATAACCAAAAAGACCTGGTCTTTTTAAAACCAGGCCTTTTTCTTAATTCTTAAAATTCAAAAATCCGAAATCGAAAATCCGAAATCATTTCCCGTTCCAAACATTATTCTTCCTGTCAATATCAGGTAGTTGGTGGTCTGGGTCTAATTCTAAAGCTGTTATGTTTGACGTTGAAGGGTAAACAAATGTCCATACTCCATCGCGCTGCCATATGTTTACAGGCAGGTTTATTGTTTCAGTTTTGCCATTGGCCTGGGTAATTTTAAGGGTAACGGGCATTGCCAGTTTTTCTTTATTCACCAGGGTGATCTGCGCGCCATTGGCAGCATTGTCTTTTACATATTTTACACCTTGTATAGCCTGGTCGAGCTTCCATGTGGTAAAAAACCATGGCCGGAAGAACCAGTTCAGATCTTCGCCCGACGCATCGTTCATGGCACGGAAGAAATCATAAGGCAGCGGATGTTTAAATGCCCAATGCTTAACGTATTCATTAAAAGCATAATCAAAACGATCAGGGCCGAGCACTACATTACGCAGCATATCAAGGCCTAACGAGGTTTTAACATAATATTGTCCATAACTATTCTGAGCTTCGGGAGCTGTCATCAGAGGGTCCGTAAGCATCTGGGGAGCTTTAGTGGCGCTCATCATACGTGCTATCCCGTTTGCCGGCCTGTTTTTCGTGTTAAAATATTCCCCGTTATTGAATTTATCAGTAGAATATTCATTGATAAATGTGTTAAAGCCCTCATCCATCCACATATATTTACGCTCGTTGGAACCAACGATCATCGGGAACCAGTTATGGCCGATCTCGTGGGTAATATCGCCCCAAAGCTGGCCGTTTTTTAAATTGCTTAAACAGAAGATAATGCCGGGATATTCCATACCCAAAGCTACACCAGATACGCTTGTTGCTGCATTCCATGGATATTCAAAATATTTAGCCGAATAAATTTCAATGCTATATTTCAAGTATTCAGTGGAGCGGCTCCATGAATCATTTCCAGAGCTTTCAATTGGATAAGTACTCATGGCAATACATTTACGTCCGGATGGAAGGTTAACCTTTGCGGCATCCCATATAAATGCGGATGACGCAGCCCACGAAACATCGCGCGTATTCAGCATTTTAAAGTGCCAGGTTAATGTACCTTTAAATGGATGGGTTGCCGCCTGCCCAACTTCATCAGGATTGATGATCATTACAGTTTTATCACTCTTGCGCGCTTCTTCAAGGCGGCTAACCTGGGTTGAAGAAAGCACTTTCTCGGCATTTTGCAGATCGCCGGAACCTGCTACCGTCATATCTGCTGGTGCAGTAATATAAAAGTCGTAATCGCCGTAATCGCAATAAAACTCGCCTAAGCCCATGTATGGTAAGGTGTTCCAGCCTTCTACATCGTCATAAACGCACATGCGTGGATACCATTGGGCAAGTTCGTAAACCCAGCCTTGTTTGAATTTTTTACGGCCCATACGGTCGGCGCCATAAAACGGTATCGAAAAGCTGTAGTTTACTTTTACAGATATTTTCTCGCCTTTGGCGCCCATTGGCGTATTTAAACGTACTTGCATACGGGCATCAGTAATAACCGGGTCAACATTATAAGTTTGGCCTTTGTAAGTTACCGATACCGATGCAATATGATAACCGCCGCGGTTAAAACCTTTTACATCGAAACGGTCGCCACCGATAGGAGTGGTTGCTGCACCGCGCGAATCAGGTTTAAAAAGATTCTGATCAAGTTGCAGCCATAAATAATCAAGGTTATCAGGGCTGTTATTGGTGTAATTTATGGTTACTTCGCCGGTGATAGTGGTATCCTGGCTGCCTTCATCCAGTGTCGCCTTAATTGAATAATCGGCACGATTTTGCCAATAATGTTGTCCCGGCTGACCGCTGGCCGAGCGTGTATCGCCTGTAGTTGTTGGCCAAACAATAGGGCCGAATACTTCATTGTGGTCGTACTTTATGGAATCGGGCGCCGTTTGTGCCGACGCCATTGTTGTGAACAAGAGTAAGCCAAGTCCGCTTAGTAAATAGCTTAGTTTAAGTTGATATTTTTTCATTTCAGTTACTTTGTGGGGCAAATTAACCAAATAAATTATGAATTTGATAATTTGTATTGAGGTTGATACAAATTGGGGGTTGGGTGATTAAGTTGATTAGGTGAATTGGTTGGTAGTGAGGGTTGAAAATTTGACCAATAAACATGATTCGGTTGATCGTAATTAACTTAATTTCCTCACTTTTGCCAATAAACAGACCACTATGAACCACCTCGCCAATTCCACCTCGCCATACCTGCTGCAACATGCCAATAACCCTGTTAACTGGTATCCCTGGGGCATCGAAGCGCTGCAAAAAGCAAAAGATGAAAACAAGCTTATTTTAGTGAGCATCGGCTATTCCGCGTGCCATTGGTGCCATGTTATGGAACACGAAAGCTTTGAAGATGAAAAGGTAGCGGCTGTGATGAACGAGTACTTTGTTTGCATTAAGGTTGACAGGGAAGAACGCCCCGATGTTGACCAAATTTATATGAGCGCTGTGCAACTCATGAGTGGCCGTGGTGGTTGGCCGTTAAACTGCATTTGCCTGCCCGATCAGCGGCCAATTTATGGTGGTACTTATTTCCGTAAAAACGAATGGACGAGTTTGCTGTTTAACCTGGCCGATTTTTATAAACAAAAGCCGGAAGAAGCTGAAGAATATGCCGTGAGGCTAACCGAAGGCATCCAGCAATATGAATCGGTTGAGTTTGTAAAAGAGCAGCCCGATTATACTAAAGATGACCTTGATGCCATCATAAATAACTGGAAAAAGTATTTTGATAAAACTGAGGGCGGCCTGGGCAATGCCCCCAAGTTCCCCATGCCGAATAACTGGCAATGTTTAATGCGTTACGCCCATTTGGCCAATGATGAAAATGTGGCGGGTGCAGTAAAATTAACCCTGCACAAAATGGCCTTCGGAGGCATTTACGACCATATTGGCGGCGGCTTTGCGCGCTATGCGGTTGATGGTATTTGGCACGTGCCGCACTTTGAAAAAATGCTGTACGACAATGCGCAGTTGGTTAGCCTGTATGCCGAGGCCCATACCTGGCGTCCCGATCCGCTTTATGAAAAAGTTGTGGATGAGATCATCAGTTTTTCGTTGCGGGAACTGACATCGCCAAAATATGGTTTTTACTCGGCCCTTGATGCCGATAGCGAGGGTAAGGAAGGCAAGTTTTACATTTTTACTAAGGATGAAATTGCGGAAATATTAGGCAATGAAGCCGAACTGTTTTGCATCTATTACCATATTACTAATGATGGCAACTGGGAAGAAGAAGAGTCAAACGTTTTGTTCCGTAAAGAAAACGATGCTGATCTTGCCGAAAAATTAGGCTTGCCTGTTGATATGCTTCTTGAAAAAGTAGCTGCATCCCGCCAAAAAGTATTTGAGGCGCGCAGCCACCGTGTTCGCCCCGGATTGGACAATAAAATATTAGCCTCCTGGAATGGATTGATGCTTAAAGGCCTTTGTGATGCTTACATGGCTTTTAATAAAACTGAATATTTGGAAATTGCATTAAAAAATGCCGGGTTTATTTTGGATAATCTCATAAATAGTAGCGGAAGGTTATCGCGGGTTTACGCCTCACCTCGGCCCTCTCCAAAGGAGAGGGAGGCTGTTAAAGTCCTCTCCTTTGGAGAGGATTTAGGTGAGGCAAGACAGGGTCAGGCGACAACTGCCTTTTTAGATGATTATGCCAACATAGCAGATGCATTCATCGCGCTATACGAAGTTACTTTTGATGAACAATGGCTTACTCAAGCCAAAAAACTAACCGATCAGGCCATCAAGCATTACTATGATAACGAAAATGGCATCTTTTTTTACACTGCCGATGATGATGAACAGTTGATTGCCCGGAAATCAGAAATTATGGATGGGGTAACGCCTGCGTCAAATTCTGTAATGGCGCGAAACCTTAAAAAACTTGGCTTGTTATTTGATGACGATCGTTATGATGCTATTGCTGATCAATTGTTAAGAAATATTTTTCCGCAAATAACAAGATACCCTTCAGCGTACTCAAACTGGGTGATGTTGCTGCTTGAACAGGTTTTTGGAACGTATGAAATTGCCATAACAGGTAACAATTTTGATATTACAAGGGCTGAGATGGAAAAAAATTACATCCCAAACAAAATTATCTTGGGTGGTAAAAAAGGAAGTTTACCTTTGCTGCAGGAGAAGTTTGGTGCTGATACACAAATATTTATTTGTAAAGATAAAACGTGTGGATTACCTGTGCTAACTGTAGAGGCGGCGTTAAAACAAATAGAAGACATCTGAATATTGGTGTAATCACAAAATAAAATCGGTGTAATCAAACAAAAAGAATCGGTGAAATCATAAAAGATAAATCGGTGCAATCACAAAAATAAAATAAATAATAATGAAGATTAACCCCCAACACGTAGTGTCATTAACTTACGATCTGTATGTTGACCAGGAAGACGGCTCTGAAGCTTTACAGGAAAGCGCAACCGAAGAACAGCCGCTCACCTTTTTATATGGGGCCGGCCAGATGTTACCAAAATTCGAGGAAAATTTAAGCGCCCTTTCAACAGGCGATGCTTATGATTTCCGTTTATCAGCCGAAGATGCATACGGTGAGTATGACGAAGAAGCTGTAGCCAACTTGCCGTTAGAAATGTTTCAGGGCACTGAAGTGCCTGAAATTGGCAGCATCCTGCCTTTGCAGGACAATAACGGCAACCGTTTCCAGGGCCAGGTAGTATCAGTTGCCGAAGATTCGGTAATAGTTGACCTTAACCACCCTATGGCAGGGCAGGAGCTTCATTTTAAGGGCAATATTTTAAATGTACGCCCCGCAACTCCCGAAGAGTTGTCGCATGGCCATGCACATGGCGCTGACGGTCATCATGCACACTAAATTTTAGTTCAACGCTAACGGTCCATATTTTATGGCCCCAATAATCGTTTTACCGCTTGGGAAATCAAGCCCACCAAAGAAATCGAAGGTTTTAACCTTCGATTTCTTTCACCTTTCACCTTTCACCTTTCACCTTTCACCTTTCACCTTTCACCTTTCACCTTTCACCTTTCACCTTTCACCTTTTTTTGTAACTATTTCATCTCATCAGGTACAATCTCGAAAAATAATTTAATTTCGTTCCCTTAAGCACCTGGCCTATACTCAACGGCCTAAGCAAAACCAAATTATATAATCAATTAAACAGCGATATGGGCAAGTTTACAGTAATAGATTACGTCATTTTCATAGTCTACTTTTTTATAGTTTCGGGTTATGGTATCTATATCTACCGCAAAAAAAAGAAAGCGGTTACTGATACCCACGATTTCTTTTTGGCTGAAGGTTCGCTTACATGGTGGGCGATAGGTGCATCCCTTATCGCTTCCAATATTTCAGCCGAACAATTTATCGGTATGAGCGGCCAGGGATACAGCATTGGAATAGCCGTAGCGGCTTACGAATGGATAGCCGCTATTGCTTTGATTATTGTTGCTGTATGGTTTATCCCGGTTTATCTTAAAAATAAAATCTTCACTATGCCGCAGTTCCTTAAAACGCGGTATAACGAGACTGTTGCACTTATTATGGCCATTTTTTGGCTGTTTTTGTATGTTTTTGTAAACCTTACTTCTATATTATTTCTCGGTTCACTGGCCATCAATAATCTTGTAGGAGGCAGCCCAATATCGTTCGAGATCATCATGATAGCCCTATCTGTATTCGCAGTAATTATCACTTTGGGTGGTATGAAGGTTATCGGTTTTACCGATGTTATACAGGTAAGTGTATTGATAATCGGGGGCTTGGCAACCACCTACATTGCCTTAACAGTGGTTAGCAAGGCATTTGGTTTTGGCGAAAATGCATTAGAAGGGTTTAATCAACTTATAAAAAACGCGCCCGACCACTTCCACATGATATTTGCTAAACCTGTGCAAGGTACCCCGCAGCACCAGGTTGATAATTACCTTACTATCCCCGGTTTGCTTTCTTACGTGGCAGGCATCTGGATAATAAACCTTAATTATTGGGGTTGTAACCAGTACATCACCCAACGGGCCTTGGGCGCCAACTTGCAAACCGCCCGCAAGGGCATCTTGTTTGCAGGTTTTCTGAAGTTGCTGATGCCTTTAATTGTTATGTTGCCCGGTATTGCTGCTTATGTATTGCATCAAAAAGGCATGTTGCATGCCGAAATGGCAATTGGCGGCAAACACGGCGAAGTGATGTCAGATAACGCTTATTCAGCTATACTTGGCTACTTACCAAACGGTTTGATAGGTTTATCGCTTGCGGCGCTTACTGCGGCCATTGTTGCTTCGCTGGCAGGCAAAGCAAATAGCATATCTACCATATTTACCCTTGACGTTTATAAAAAATATATTAAAAAAGACGCGGACGAAAAGGGAATGGTTTGGATAGGCAGGATAACAATTATAGTAGCCTTAGTAATAGCAATAGCTTTCACCTGGAATGATACGCTTGGTATTGGCGGCCAGGGCGGTTTTACCTATATTCAAAAATATACTGGTTTTATAAGTCCTGGGGTATTTGCTATGTTTATATTGGGAATGTTTTGGCGGCGCACTACAGGCGCGGCCGCCGTTGCGGGTGTTATTACCGGCTTTGCGCTCTCAGTGGTTTTCAATGAATTTGCCCCGGCCTGGTTTGGGCACGAAACATTTTTATACACTGCATATCAAACCCTTGATAACGGCAAGCTTGTTTGGGAAATACCTTTCCATATTTGTATGGGGCTTGCATTTGCGTTTACCATGCTGGTCATGATTGCGATAAGCCTTGGAGGACCAAAAATAAATCCAAAAGCATTTGTACTTGATAAGTCGATGTTTAAAGTATCGCCCGGCGTGCTGGCAATGATCGTTATCACATTGCTTATAATTTCTATGCTTTATGTAAGGTTTTGGTAAGATTGTTTGAACACGATTTTCAGGATTTAAGAAATACTTCGGCCCTTAGGAATCCTGATTTTTTTTAAATCCTGAAGTAGCGGTCATTTTCTTAGTAAAAATCAAGCCCACCGTCTGACGTGACAAAGCATTTTATGATGATCCTTGTTAGTACGGGTTTACCATTGAAGGTGGCGGGTATAAAAGTCCGGTCCTCCGGGCTAAAAAGGTTGACGTCCATCTTAAACAGGTGGTCATACTCATAAGTAACTGAGGTAATATGCACATTATAGTCGGCAAGGCGGCCCATCGGGCTTATCAATAATTCCACATAGGCATCAAAATCATAAGGGTCAACGTCGAACATGTTGAATGGTAACTGAAACAGGTTTACATAGGGGATATAGCCGTAATAAATACCGCCTATTTTTATTGGCCGCGTAAGTCTGTCACCACTTTTTAAGCTATCATCAAAAAGATAACTGAAGTCCTCACCGGCATACGCCGGCGCCTCGTAGGTAAACTCGCTTTTGTCATAATCATACTTCTCAACCAATTTGCCTGCACTGTCAAAAAATTGCCAGGTGCCGGTTTTTAAATTTTTGGTATAATTGCCCGATGCCACCACCGTTCTGCGCCTAAAAAGTGCTTTGTAAGGGCCTTGTTTTATTGTGGGGTCCGATTTAAAAACATAATACCGTTCAAGTACCGAGTCCGAAAGCCTGTTTTTTCGCAAAACGGTATCTTGTGCAGAACATTGGGTAAGGTACAGGGGAAGAATAAATAAAAATAAAATATTTTTCACAAACTATTGTTTGCTGCAATATAACGGATGTGTTCTTAATAATCAAATTTATGGAAGTCCGAAAGTCAGGAAAGTCCGGAAGTTTAAGAAGATAGCCGGGCGGAAGTAAATAACCTTGTCTTTCCCCGGACTTTTCGGGCTTTCGGACTCAAAAATCTGCAACAATTATAATACATTCAAAATACCGATTAAACTTCGGCGTATATATGTAGTCAGCTAAAAAAATAAAGTTTTGTATGCGTTAAACCTTAATAGCCAATCCAATGAAAAAACTTATCCTCTTCAATGTACTGCTGTTACTTCCCGGTTTAAAAATATTTGCACAGTCGCACCTGAAAAATGTGCAGGCCACCAGCGTTTGGGCGCCTGCAAACGTAAAAATAGACGGCAAGCTTAACGAATGGGAAGACAATTTCCAGGCGTATAATAAAAGCACCAGGTTATTTTATACGCTATCGAACAATGAAAAATATCTTTATTTAGCCGTAACATCAACCGATGCCCAAAACAATACCAAAATTGCTGCGGGCGGTATTACACTTACCATAAATACAGAGGGAAAGAAACGGGACAAAGATGCCTTTATTTTAACCTATCCGGTGATAACGGGTCAAGGCCGCGGGCGACGTGGCGGCGGCAGGGGCGGCCGGCAACAGGCCGATGGAACGGACACTGCAGCAACAAATGCAGCACACCGGCAATTTATAGAAGCAAGCAAGGAAATAAAGGTTTTTGGGTTTAAAGATGTGGATGATAGCCTTATTTCCATTTACAACGAGTATGGAATAAAAACTGCCATTGGTTACGATACCCTCGGGAATTATAATTATGAGTTGGCTATCCCGCTTAAGTTATTGGGGCTTTCGCCTGATAATACTGTTGAGATAGCTTATAATGTAAAAGTTAATGGTTTGCAGGTAGGTAACACCATTCAGGGTAAAGTAATGCTTGATGGAATTCAAGGTGGCGGCGGTGGTCTTAGTATTAGTGGCGTTGGTGGCGGAGGTGGCGGTCGGGGCGGCGGCGGAAGAGGTGGTAGTAGCGGCGGCGGTAAAGCAAACAATGACATTGACTTTCAAGATTTGACCAGCCCCACTGATTTTTGGGGGAAATACACGTTAGCAAAAAAATAAAACCTATGCATTAATATTTACCCCATGCGCAAACTTCCCCTTATCGCTTTATTGATGCTGTTTTCAATAGCCTTGTTTGCACAGCAGCAGCAGGCACGCACGCGTTCGCAAGCGCCGTTGCCGCCCCCGCTGCCTTTTCGCGAAGTAAGCGGCATTGTAAAGGATGCAACCGGCCAAACCGTTATAGGCGCAACCATAACGCTTACCTCAAAAAAGGATACACTCAGAACAGCCACCAATGAGGATGGTATTTTCGTTTTTAAAAATGTAAAGATGGCCACCTTCGTCATCACCATAAAATCAATCGGCTATACAACATCAGTAAGGCGGTATTTGAATAATGACGCCGTAAAAAGGATCGTCCTTGATCCCGTTGTCCTGAAAAACGAAACCAATATGCTGAAAGAGGTGCAAATAAACGGTACGCCAACCATCACCTATAAAACAGATACTGTTGAATATCGCGCCAGCGATTATAAAGTACGGGAAAATTCAACTGTTGATGAATTGTTGAAGAAAATGGAAGGGATGGAAGTTGGCTCGGACGGAACGTTAACACACCAGGGCCAGCAGGTAACAAAAGCAAGGCTTAACGGTAAAGATTATGCCGGTGGTAGCGTTGCACAGGCCATACAAACCCTGCCTGCCGACATTGTCGACAAAATTCAAATTGTTGATGATTACGGCGACCAGGCGGGTCGCACTGGCATCAAAGATGGCGACCCAACCAAAGTGCTGAACATAACAACCAGGGCCGACCGGTCTGTTGGAGATATATTGCGTGCTACTGCCAGCGATGGCAGTGACGACAGGTACGATGAGCGTTTATTTGTGCAGCGTATTGATGCTAACGAGCAAATTGGCATTATCGGCAACGCGCGTAATACTGTGAACGGCGTAGCCAGCACCGGGTTAAACAGCAGTGCACCGGGCACCAGTAGTACATCAGGCGGAAGTGGGGGCACAACAGCCTCGGGCGGCCCAACTTTTAACTACCGCGACCAATGGAGCAAAGCCATACAGGTGAATGCCAGTTACCGGTATTCATATAATGATGTTAATTCTATCAATAACAGCGTCGGCCAAACTTTCAGCTCGCTGGGTACTACCGACTTTACCAAAAATAGCACGGGTACCAATAATACAAATACGCAAACGGCAAGTTTTGAGCTGGAATATACGCCCGACAGCTCAAATTTTTTGCGGATAACCCCAAACTTTAGTTATACCGGTACAAATACCACTAATAATACCCAGTACAATCAAACGGGTTTGCTAAACCAGTTTTCAAACGGCATCACCGGAAGTCAAAGTCCGGCAACAACTTACGGCTACCTGGTATTGTACCAGTATATTTTTAAAAAGCCCAGGCGTAATATATCATTGCAGGTTACCGCTACCTATGGCAACCAACCCCAAAACACACAACAAAATACGGATATCGTTTATAGGGATTCCCTGCAAAATGTGCTGAAAGACTCGCTGGTACACCGCACGATAAATCGTGGTAACCTCACTAAAAACTACCGCGCCAGCTTAACCTATGTTGAACCGCTGACCAAGTACAGCCAGCTGGAGTTTAATGAACAGATGATTTACCGGGGGTATAATAATGATGCGTTCACCAGCAATATAGCGCCTAATGGCACGGCCACTATCATCGATTCATTGAGTAATAATTACCGTTACTCATTTACAGAGGGGCGTTTTGCTGCAAACTATAGGGTAAATAAGACCAAATATAACCTGTCATTAGGTGTTACGGCTATTCCATCGCATTTGGAGGGCGCCAATATCAGTAAAGCAACCTCAACCGATAGGAATGATTTTTATCTTATTCCTATCTTTCGTTTTCAATATGTTTGGTCGCGGCAGGAAAGGATATCCATTAACTATTCCGGCTCGCCAACCGAGCCAAGCTTCACCCAAATTCAGCCTATTCCGGATTATTCAAACCCGCAAAATCCTGTGTTTGGTAACCCAAAATTGCTGCCGTCATTTCAGCACAGCATCAATACCATATTTAACGATTACATCACAAATTCAAAAGTAAACCTGTCGGCTAATGTAAATACCAGTTTTTACGAAGATCAGATCGTGAGCAACGTAGTACAGGTGGCGCAACCGGGTTTAAAAAGCTATTTGCCCGAAACATTTTATGTGAATATGAGCGGGGCAAGTTCAGTGACGGGCAATTACAATATCTCCAAACAATCAAACGACCGCGACTATAATTTTGCGTTGAATGGCCTGGTGAGCTATTCACATTCGTTGGGCATGAGCAATAATTTGGTGAACGTAGTGACCGGCTGGCATTACAACGAACGCTTTGGCCCAAGGATAGACCCAAATGACTGGCTGGAAGTTAATCCTTATGTTTCGTATGATGTAAATAAATCAACCAATACCTTGCCAGGTTCCTTCAATAGCAACATTAAAACCACTGCTTTAAGCGTTGACGGCCGGTTTTTTCTGCTAAAAAAACGTACGCTTACCATCGGTTACAGCGCAAGTAAAAACTATATAAACGGGATAAGTTCTAACATAACAAAAAACCCGCTGGTTATAAATGGGTATCTTGAGCAGGAGTTTTTCAAACGCAAAAACGGCATTTTAAGAATATCAGCATTTGACATCCTCGACCAGAATAATTTCATCAACCGTGTTATTACTCAAAACTCTATAACCGATACAAAAACAAACGCCTTGAGCAGGTACTTTTTGGTAAGCTTCGTCCTCAACCTGCAAAAATGGAGCGGTGCGCCAACCCGGAATGGAAAACAAATGAGGCGTAGGGGGGACGGAAGTTTTATTTATTAATTATTGAATTATTGATTTTAGGGCGGTGAGGTACAGGTCTTATTCAGCCATTTTTCTTATCTTTTATAAAGCATGCAATCCATCGGACAGCACTTACTTGTTTAGAGAAAAGTGATTTTTGTGTAAACCCGCCATTTTACTAAATAACTGATTGCTAATTATATAATCTATAAAAACTCAAAAAAGTCTAAACCCTTTTTGCTTGTTTGTCCTGTCCGAAATAATTTCCTGAGCTTTAGCCTGCATTGCATTCACGAGAGGTGTGAGAAAAATTATTATTAAGTACGATATTAATTTATGACATTTGTCTAAACAACCTAAAACTATGCCTCTTACCGCTGATCAAGACGATGCGATCTTAAGAATTAAAGAGAAAAGCGAAGATGATTATGAGAAAAATCTTGTCTATATTGCGGCTGGTACATTGGTATTGTCTCTTACTTTTATAGAGAAAATTGTAAATATCAAAGACTCAAATGCAATTTGGTTTTTAATATTAAGTTGGTTCTTTTTGTCGATCACACTGTTAACTAATCTTATTTCTCATCAACTGTCAAGTCACTACAATACAACATGTCGCCAATTATATTCTGACTGTGACGATGATGATATTGATAGTATGAAAAGGATCAATCAAAAGGCAGAAAGTTATAATACAAGGTTGACACGAATAAACTGGGGAACGACCGCCTCATTAATAATAGGAATCTTTTTATTGGTCATATTTTGCTCTATAAATGCTTACAGAACATCCGTACATAAAAACAACATAAGCAATAAAATCGATACTATGTCAAATGAAATTAAACCTCAGACGCATGAACCGGATTTGCAAAAAGGGCGCACTATCTCGCAACCCGTGCGGCCGGCACCATCTACTCAACCGCAAACAAAACCAAAGACTTCACAACCGACTCAGCAACCGAACACAAATAGGTGAAATTTAAGCAGAAATCATGAGCCAAAACATAAAAAAATCAGACTTGAAACGAGTTAATATCTCGGAAGGACGAACGATAAGTAAACCAGTCAACGTAAAAAAAGGTCAAACAAATAATACAAAAAAACAAACCGATAAAAATAAATAACCATGTCAAAAATAGAAACAAAAAAATTTATAGCCGTCGCTACAGATGTGAAGCAGGTAGGTAACGTAACTGTAAAAACTGAAAAGTTTGGTAGGACTATTAACAAGCCTGCTAATATAAAAACAGACGTAAAGGTTAAGAGCTAATTTGAATTTCGTTTTGCCGCCGTGTCTGATTACAAATGTATTCACCAAAAGTGTAAGCTTTTTCAGAGATTGCCATCAAGGCAGTTGTTGAAAAATTGTTCATTTGATGGCACAAAATGAGCGGTTTTTGCGATTCATTGGGTGAAAAATCATCCCCAAACTGTTGAACACCGTCAAAAATCGACTGATTCATGCTTGTTCGTAGTTTTTCTGGCGGGTTTTGTAAAATTCTCGACGGTTTTGATGCGGAATGCTATTTGAAAAATAAATAATTGATGGCGTTCACATCTGATATCACGCAGGGATTGTTAAAGCATTGTTTGGTGTTTTGGTTTTTTCCAGTACAATTGCCAACGCCAACTACATCAAACCCAGCAACTTCCTCCCCCGCGACTGAATTGCTGCGGTACCATTTTTCATCAGGAACTGGATTTGCTCTTTAAGTTCTTCTGATATCCAGGGATACCGGTGGCGTAAATTGAATAATGCTTCGCTGGCAAAAACTTTTACGGCTATAAGCACTTTGGGATCTATCATCCAATCAAAACATTGCTCAACTACAGGTTCAAGATCAATTTGTTGCAGTTTTTGCTGGATGATTGGCGGGGCTTTTTTAGCCGTGATATGCATTATTATTTTGGCGTAATGGCGCTGGCAGCTGGCATGTTTAACATCTTTAATACGCGAAGTTAAATACTCAAGGTCTGCCTCATAACTGGCGGGGTTTTGCAGGAATATGTTTTCGAGTATCCAAGCCGCGCGAAAGGCGATATCTTTATCAGGAAGAAAAGTTATGTCAATCAAATCGCGTAAAGCAAAGGCTTGCTCTTTTAATATGCGGCTTAACTCAAGTACTTTGGTTTTGCCGATAGTGGCCGATAGTTGTTTTATAAGTTCTTCCTGAGTAATCATCCTTTTAAGGTAAAAGGTACAAGGCGAAAGGATAAAGGTATCAAATCATTTAGCATGAATCAACCGCCTAAAACTTTACAACCTTGCAATATTTCAACTTTGCAACAACCTTATAACCTTACAACATTTCAACCTTCCAACCTTACAACAACATCAACAAAAATTCTACATTTGCATTCCTACAATATAATAGAATTTTATACATGGTTAAATTCAACCGTTTTACTTTAGATAATGGCCTGCGGGTTATTGTTCACGAAGATAGCACTACGCCGATGGCCGTACTCAATATTTTGTATGATGTTGGCGCACGCGACGAAAACCCCGAACAAACAGGCTTTGCACATTTGTTTGAACACCTGATGTTTGGCGGCTCGCTAAATATCCCCGATTATGACCAACCCCTGCAACGTGTAGGCGGCGAAAATAACGCCTTTACCAGTAACGATCTTACTAATTACTACATCACCCTGCCTTCGGCGAATATTGAAACCGCTTTTTGGCTGGAGAGCGACCGTATGCTTAGCCTGGCTTTCAGCAAAAAGAGTTTGGAGGTACAGCGTAATGTGGTGATAGAAGAGTTTAAGCAACGCTATCTTAATCAGCCTTACGGTGATGTTTGGCTTAAACTGCGGCCAATGGTATATAAAAAACATCCCTATCAATGGGCAACCATCGGTAAGGAGATAAAGCATATTGAGGATGCAAAAATTGAGGATGTAAAAGCATTTTTCAAAAAGCACTATAACCCGCAAAATGCTATTATGGTTGTCGGCGGCGATGTGAAAACAGCTGAAGTAAAAAAACTTGCCGAAAAATGGTTTGGGCCAATACCTGCGGGTGAAAAATATCACCGCAACTTGCCGCAGGAACCAGAGCAGCACGAAGAGCGCCGTGATACCGTTACCGCCAAAGTGCCGCTGAATGATGTTTATATCGCTTTCCAGATGGGCGACAGGCTGGATGAATCGTACTATGTGGCTGAATTGATTTCAGATATCCTTTCGCGGGGCAATTCGTCACGGTTGTACCGAAATTTGGTTAAGGAAAAACAATTATTCAGCGAAGTGCATGCTTATATGACAGGCAGCCTTGATAAAGGCATGTTTGTGTTTGAAGGCAAACCGCTTGAAAATGTAACTACTGAAGCAGCCGAAGCAGCTATTTGGGAAGAGTTAGAGCGATTAAAAACGGAAGAAGTACCCGCTGATGAACTTACCAAGGTCAAAAACAAAACTGAGTCGACGATGATATTTTCAGAAATGTCATTGCTGGACAAGGCTATGAACCTGGCGCAGTTTGAATTGCTTGGCGATGCAGATATGCTTAACAAAGAAACAGGGAAATATATTGAAGTGACCGCTGCGCAGATAAAAGCGCTGGCCAATAAAATATTCAGGAAAGATAATTCAACAACGCTTATTTATTTGGCGGAGAAAGTTGCCTGAGCAAGTCCTGATAACTAAAAAATTATAAAATTTGTGACGGAAAAGACCTCCGGTTGGCCTAATAACCAATAACGTAATGACTAATGACCAACCTAATGACATTAAATAGAAAAACAGCGCCCGCATTTGGGGCGATAGATAACATAAACTTATTGCATCCTGGCCATCAAAAACTGGATAACGGCTGCAATGTTTTTTGCTTTAACTCCGGCGACCAGGAACTGGTGCGTATCGAGTGGGTGTTTGCCAACCAACGCTTCAACCCAGACAAGCCATTGCTGAACGTTGCCGTTAACACTATGCTTACCGAAGGGACGGCCAGTTTAACCTCGTCGCAAATTGCAGATAAGGTTGATTTTTACGGCGCCTTTTTACAGGTTGATTATGGTTACGATAATTCGCAGGTTACGCTTTTTAGCTTAAATAAGCATTTGAAGCATACGTTGCCTGTTATTAAAGATATTATCACCAATTCTATTTTCCCTGAAAAAGAATTGGAAACATATATCCGCAACCAGCAGCAAAAGTTGCAGGTGAGCCTGCAAAAAAATGACTTTGTTGCCCGCCGTGTGTTTAACAATGCATTGTACGGGAATACTTTATATGGTTTAGGCGCTGATGCAGATACTTTTAAAACCCTGCGCCGCGAAGATATGCTGGCGCATTTTAAACAAATGTACCAGCCGTCGAATTGTACGATAATTATTGCAGGTAAGATTGAACCAAATATACTTGAACTTATTACAAATACTTTTGATAAGGATTGGGCAAATTCAACGGTAAAACCTGATTCCAGTCAGCCAGAGATAGAAGAAGCGGTTGAGCATTTTTATTTCGTTGAAAAGCCCGATGCATTGCAATCGGCTATACGGATGGGAGCGCCTATAATCAACCGCACTCATCCTGATTTCCCAGCTTTACAAGTGTTAAACACTGTTTTAGGCGGCTATTTTGGTTCGAGGCTTATGGCCAATATCCGCGAGGATAAAGGCTATACCTATGGTATTGGGTCGGGAATGTCATCGTTAAAACAAGGGGGGGCTATTTTTATAGCAACCGAAGTAGGGGCTGATGTATGCAAAGCTGCTATTACCGAAATTGAAAAAGAGCTTAATTTATTAAAAACCGAACTTATCCCCACTGAAGAACTTTCGCTGGTGCGCAATTTTATGCTTGGCTCATTATTAGGCAGTCTTGAAAATGTGCTTTCCCACGCCGATAAATTTAAAAACCTGTATTTCGCCGGTTTGGATTATGATTATTACGATAGGTATGTGGATACGGTAAAAACGGTTACAGCCGACAGGTTGCAGCAATTGGCGAATGTTTATTTGAATTTTGATAATTTTTATAAAGTAATCGTAGGGAAGTATTGAGAGATTTTGGATTTCGGATGTTCGATTTAGGAATTGTTACCTTTGATTACACCCTGAAATTCTATGCCATAATCTAAAGATATTTAAATTATTGTTTATTTTTGTATATGGAAACGCTGATTGTACAACCAAAAACGAAGGAACAATTAACAGCTTTGAAGGCTTTTATTAAAGCGATGAAAATTGATTTTACTTCTGAAAAAAGTCCATATGATCCTGAGTTCGTTGAAAAGATACTACAGGGTAGGGAAGATATTAAAAACGGAAAAGGTATCAGGATAGCCACTGAAGACCTATGGAAATAATTTATACTCCAAGGGCTGTTGAGGATTTAAAATACTGGAAAAGGTCAGGCAATAAAATCATTCAAAACAAAATACAAAAGCTTATTGAAGCTATACAAGAAAACCCATACGAAGGAATAGGTAAGCCGGAACCTTTGAAATATAAATTGTCGGGTGCATGGTCTCGAAGAATAACCGATGAACATCGGTTGGTTTATGAGGTTAATGATAAAAAAGAGATTGTTATTCTTACTATCTTCTCACTAAAAGGCCATTATTAAAATTATTAAGGTCTTTCCGCATTATCAAGTGGCAGGCTTTTTGACAAATTTTATATAATTATCGGAAGGAACCAGTAACTTAGCGTTAACTAAACCGTTATCATGGTACAATCATTTAAATTCTTTCTTTTCATAAATCTACTGCCAATCATTGCAATTGCACAGCCGCTTACTTTTGTAAAAGATCAAACCGGTGGCCTCATACAGCAATATCACGTTTTGGCATCAAACTCCAAAATAAAACAAGGTTTGTACCAGGAGTTTGCCAGCTATAATAACACCCTGTTGGAAGAAGGTAATTATAAAACCAATCAAAAAGACAGCACCTGGAATTATTACGATTTAAAAGGTAACATACAGCAACAAGGAAGTTATACAGCCGGCGTAAGATCAGGCAACTGGAAAACTTACGCTCATAATGACAGTAGTGCGATTATTATTAATGAGGGTAATTATGTAAATGGGGCCAGGCGGGGGGAATGGGTATTCAGGAAAAACAACGGCCAGCTTGATTATAAATACGATTACACCCAAAAGAAAATAACGGATTATGGTAAAAATGATGAGTTATTTACAATAATTGATACACAGGATACTATTACGACGGCGATGGATAAACCTTTTATTCACATAGAGGGTATGGATACATTAAAGCAGATAATAGCAAAAAATTTTAAGATGCCCTGGCCGCTACCCAATAAAAATAGTGGTAGCGTTTATCGTGTTATTGTTTCCTTTAACATTAATGAGTACGGAAGATTAGAAGACTTTAAGATATTAAAAAGCACCAATAATATCTATGATAGCGAGGTACTGAGGGTTGTTAAACTTTGGGAAGATGGCAATTGGTTCCCCGCCTTTTATAAAGGGCATACCGTAAAAACGATCCAGGTAATACCCCTTGTTTTTAATTTGTATTATTCACCGAGCGTACACAATCCAGGGCTCGATCGCTTTCCAAAGGCGATGGTTAAGTTTGAGTAAGTTTCGTCGGTAATTTAGAATAAGCGGCAATAATCTTCAAATCATCAAATTGACATATTTTTCAAATCGTCTAACAATTCCCAAATCCAAATTCCCAAATCCGAAATTAAATATTACCTTTGTCCGGCAAATAACAATTATTTGCTATGCAATTAGACTCCTCAAAATTTGTTGCCGAAGGTTTAACTTACGACGACGTTTTACTCCTCCCTGCTTACTCTGAAGTTTTACCGCGTGATGTTGACACCGGCTCGTGGCTTACAAAAAAAATAAGGTTAAATATCCCTATTCTTTCTGCTGCTATGGATACAGTTACCGAATCTGCTTTGGCTATTGCTATTGCGCAGGCGGGCGGCATTGGCATTCTGCATAAAAACATGAGCATACAGGCGCAGGCTGACGAAGTGCGCAAAGTAAAACGCTCGGAAAGCGGCATGATACAAGACCCGGTAACGCTGCATGAGTCATCAATTGTAGCTGATGCTGTTAAAATAATGCGTGAATTCAGGATAGGAGGGATACCGATTGTTGACGGAGATAAAAAACTAAAAGGCATCATTACCAACCGCGATCTTCGCTTTCAAAAAGAAATGAACCGCCCGGTTAGCGAGGTAATGACCAGCACTAACCTGGTAACGGCGCCGCAAGGCACTACACTTATCCAAGCCGAAGAAATACTACAAAACCACAAAATCGAAAAGCTGCCCGTAGTTGATAAAGACGGTAATTTATGCGGACTGATAACTTTTAAGGATATACAGAAATTTAAAAACTTCCCCAGCGCCTGTAAAGACGGATTTGGCCGTTTGCGTGTTGGCGCTGCGGTAGGCGTTGCACCTGAGAATGTGGACAGGGTAAAAGCCCTTGTTGCAGCCGGTGTTGACGTAATTACCATCGATACAGCGCATGGCCACTCAAAAGGTGTGCTTGACATGGTTAAACTGGTAAAACAAATGTACCCCGATTTGCAAATTATAGCAGGCAACGTGGCCACCGCCGAAGGTGCTATAGCGCTTGCTGATGCAGGCGCTGATGCCGTGAAAGTAGGTATTGGCCCCGGTTCAATTTGTACTACGCGCATTGTGGCAGGTGTAGGCGTTCCGCAATTGTTTGCTGTTTACGAATGTGCAAAAGCATTGCAGGGCAGGGGGGTACCGGTTATTGCTGATGGCGGCATTAAACAAACCGGCGATATTGTGAAAGCAATTGGCGCTGGTGCAAGTTCCATTATGGCAGGCTCCTTATTTGCGGGGGTTGAAGAATCACCGGGCGAAACTATTTTATACGAAGGCCGTAAATTTAAATCATATCGCGGGATGGGCTCGGTTGAGGCGATGGATAAAGGCTCGAAAGATCGCTATTTCCAGGATGATACCGATGTGGTTACCAAACTGGTCCCTGAAGGTATAGTTGGCCGTGTACCTTATAAAGGTACCCTTGCTGAAGTGATCTATCAATACATAGGCGGATTACGCGCCGGGATGCACTATTGCGGTGCCGCTACTATAGAAGGCCTGCAAAAAGCAAAATTTGTACGTATCACAGCGGCTGGTATGCGCGAAAGCCATCCACACGATATTACTATAACCAAAGAAGCGCCGAATTATAGCAGTTAGTCCGAAAGCCCGGGAGTCAGTAAAGTCCGAAAGTAAGAATGACCGATCGTAGGGACGCAATGCTTTGCGTCCCTGGAAGTGCTTGCGCAATAATTGCTTCAACAATTTAGCTGATACATTTTCGTTTATTCTGTACTTTTGATTATTAAGCTATTGAAAATGAAAAGATTGATCTGTATTGCTGCTTGCTTTTTTTCTATAACTTGTTTTGGGCAAACAAAACTAATCTCCTTTAGAAGCCATTCAGGGAATACTGCAAATTTCCGCGCCGCCATTGAGCATGATCTTTTTGATATTTGCGATTCAAATTTTGGGAACCCGCCGCTTCAGCATATCGATAAAATTGATACCATTATATTAAAAGGCAATAACAAAATCATTATCCTTGGAAAAGCCTATAATATTTATAGACAGGGAAATGATAAGCCACGGGATATTGGCTATTTTAGGGATACACTCACTAAAGCGGCCTATGCCGATTTCTTTTTGGCCAACAATGCTGATAGTTTGAAAACAGATGTCCGCGCAATGTACAGGAAGAGGTACAGATTTGTTAAATTAGACAGTACCTTTTTTATTGGTTTCGATAAAAAATTCAAACAAAAAAGGGCCCCGCAAAAAAAATAATTTAACAGTATAATTGAAACGTTTTGGATGTTAAAAACCTATCTTAATAAAGCACTTTCACTGTTTTTTATTTTAGGATTTTTATTTATCCCTTTAACGTTTTATGGTTTAGATTTTCAATACCTGTTAACCAGGTTCTTCTTTTTAAAACCGGTCGCTTTTATACAAGATCATTTTTTTGCCTATGCGATACAGCGTATTGATTTTTCTTCGGACACGGTCGGCTTAAATATATTGCTGTGGTTATTATTAGCCATATCGTTTTTTGTGGTTTTGTTATTGAATGTTTTTAAGGTCAATTCTTCTAAAATTATCCCTTTCTTCAAGTCCTTATCAGCTTATTATGTTGCGGCTATCCTTTTGAAATATGGCTTTGATAAAATATTTAAGCAACAATTCTATCTGCCGGAGCCAAATATCCTGTACACCAATTTTGGTAATTTAACCAAAGATATTTTGTACTGGAGTACAATCGGCACATCATATACTTATTCACTCGTAACGGGTATTATCGAAGTTTTAACGGCTATTTTAATCCTTGTTAAGCGGACCAGGATATTCGGGTTTTGCCTGGCGATAGGGGTCCTTGTAAATATTCTTTTAATAAACTTTAGCTTCGATATTTCTGTAAAAACCTTTACTGCATTTCTCCTGGGAGTTGTAGTATTTAATGTTTATCCATACCTGGAAATTATATATGCTTTTTTTGTCAGGCATAAACAAGCCCAATTAATAACTTCACCGCAGCATACAAACGGCGTTTATAAATGGATTAGCGTATTTTTGAGTATTGGCTTAATCTGCTATAGCTTATCCCCATACATTTCGGCAGGTAATTTTAACGACGATAATGCTGAACGTCCTTTTTTACATGGCGCATATAGCGTAACGCGATTTGTAATTGACAACGACACATTAAACAATTGTGATTTTCCGTACAAAAGATTTTTCATACACAGAAACGGTTATATTATTTTTCAGCAAAACGATGATAAAATGACCGATTACTTTTTTGAAATAGATCCCGTAAAAAAACAACTGACGCTACAAGATTATAACAAAAAGAAGGTAGTAGTTGCGTACGACTATGTTGAAAAGACAGGGGCTTTAAAATTGATGTTTAATAACAATGAAAAATGGGTTATCGAATCAAAATCTTTAAACTGGAAAGCGCTTCCTGCGTTGCAGGATAATATACATTACACTATTGATGAGATTAAATAAGTGGCCGGCCCGGTAGATAGATAATTACAATAGGCTGTAAAAATTTAGCAAATCCATTACATTTGTTGCTATGCAAAAAATACTTGTAGCCAACCGCGGCGAAATAGCTTTAAGGGTAATGCGTTCTGCACGCGAAATGGGTATAAAAACCGTAGCCGTTTATTCGGATGCAGACCGTGACGCCCTGCATGTGCGTTATGCAGATGAAGCCGTTCATATTGGTGAAGCGCCATCAAGTAAATCGTACCTGGTTGGGGACAAGATCATTGAAGCCTGTCGTAAAACAGGAGCCGAAGGCATCCATCCTGGTTATGGGTTTTTAAGTGAGAATGCAGCTTTTGCAAGGCAGGTGCGCGAGGCAGGTTTGATTTTGATAGGCCCTTCGCCAGAAGCGATGGAGGTAATGGGCAATAAGCTATCTGCGAAAGCGGCTGCATTAAAATATAATATCCCCATGGTGCCCGGCACCGAAGAAGCCATTACTGATATCAACGATGCTAAGTTACGCGCCGTTGAGGTTGGTTTCCCTATTCTGATAAAAGCCGCCGCAGGCGGCGGCGGCAAAGGCATGCGCATAGTTGAAAGTGCGGCAGATTTTGAAGAACAAATGCAGCTGGCGGTTTCCGAAGCTGTTTCGGCCTTTGGCGATGGCTCGGTTTTTATCGAGCGTTATGTTTCATCGCCACGGCATATTGAGATACAGGTGCTTGGTGATTCCCATGGCAATATAGTACACCTGTTCGAGCGCGATTGTTCGGTACAGCGCAGGCACCAGAAAGTTATAGAAGAAGCGCCGTCATCCGTATTAACGCCCGAAATCAGGCAACAAATGGGCAAATGCGCGGTAGACGTGGCCCGTTCAGTAAACTATACCGGGGCGGGTACGGTGGAGTTTATTATGGATGAGAATTTAAACTTCTACTTTTTGGAGATGAACACACGTTTACAGGTGGAGCACCCGGTGTCGGAATTAATAACTGGTATCGACCTGGTAAAAGAACAAATACGCGTTGCCAGGGGCGAAGCGCTGAGTTTTAAACAGGAAGACCTGGAAATAAATGGCCATGCCATAGAATTGCGTGTTTACGCCGAAGACCCTGATAATAACTTTTTGCCGGATATTGGTACGCTGCAAACCTATATAACGCCCAAAGGCCCCGGCGTTAGGGTAGATGACGGCTTTGAACAAGGTATGGAAATCCCTATTTATTACGACCCGATGATAGCCAAGCTGATCACCTATGGTAAAGACCGTAAAGAAGCCGTTGAGCGAATGCTAAGGGCTATTGACGAGTACCAGATCACAGGCATTACCACCACGTTAGGCTTTGGTAAATTTGTAATGCAGCATGAAGCCTTTGCATCAGGCAATTTTGATACCCATTTTGTAAAGAAATATTTTACACCCGGATCATTACAGAATAGCACGGAAGATGAAGCAATGATAGCTGCGCTGATAATGGAAAAATTGTTGGGTGAACAGCATGTTAGCACTGCTAATGTTGTTGTCAACGAAGAAATTTCAAATTGGGTAAGGAACCGGAGGGATTAACTTTGTAATCCTTTTCGGGGAAAGATTTGTCAACTTTTTAAAAGTTGACAAATCTAACCAGTCCCTAAAGTCGCTTTTTAAGATTTTCTTTTACAGTACTCTCCCACTCATTTTTTAAAATACTCAACACAATCGAATTTCTGCGGCCACCGTCGCATAATGGCATATTGCTGCGCAAAATACCTTCTACGGTACAGCCTATACTTTTCATGGCCGCAATGCTGCGGTCATTTCTTGCATCAGCTCTAAATTCAACCCGTTCGGCATTCAAAGTTTCAAAGGCAAATTGTAATAATAAAAACTTGCAATGTTTGTTTAACCCGGTTCCACGATATTTCCCGCCGTACCAGGTATATCCCAATTGTAGTGCTTGATTAGCAGGTTGTATATCATAAAAACGGGTACTGCCGGCATATTCATTTAATTGTTTATCAAATACAATAAAAGCATATTCCTTTCCATCGGCCCTGCCGCTAAGAGCCGCATTTACATAAGTTTTCATGCCACCTTCACCCTTTGCGCTTATCCCGGAATATTTCCAGGTATCAGGTTCGTTGATGGCAAAAGGCAAGAAGATCTCCAGGTCAGTCTCTTTTAATGGCCTTAAAAGTACGCGTTCATCTTCAAGTATATATTCTTCTTTGGGATCAAAATTCAGGGTCATTATATATTGTTTTAACTGTTAACAAAATAGAAATTTAAAATCACATCATCTTGCGGTAAACTATAAAACCCGACTTTTCGGCCACTTTATCATAAAGCTGCATAGCGGTATAATTTGTTTCGTGCGTTTGCCAGTATAAACGGGGCGTCCCTGCAATTTTAGCTTCTTCATAAACACCGTTGATCAAAGCCCTTCCTACACCTTTTCCGCGTGTCATTTCGGCCGTAAATAAGTCCTGCAAATAGCAGACAGGGCTAATAAAAATTGTACTACGATGAAAAATATAATGTGCCAGGCCAACGAGTTTGCCGTCAAGCTCAGCAACAAGTGCATGCATAGGTTCCTGCGAATCGAAAAAACGGATCCATGTGGTTTGGATAATTTCATTTTCAAGTGCAGTGGCGCCCGAGCGTCCGTAAAATGCATTGTAACCTTCCCATAAAGGTAGCCATTGGTCATAATCCTCAACGGCAACCGGCCGTATAACAAGTTGAGTCGACATAGAAAATTAAATTTTAGCGTTTACAACTGTCAAAAAATCAAATTTGAACTGACTGGCTTCATGTTCTTTCATCAAAGCATCGCCAATGTCAATAGTGCCCGCTATCATTTCATCTAAATGGTTACGCCTCGTCCTGTGGTTGGTATTGGCCACACGTATAGCATATTTGCCATTGAGCAGGGTACTCGATGGTGCGGCAACACCCAACTCATGTATGCGCATCAGCAGCTCTTTATTCAAAGCGTTTAATTGGATGTCATCTAAGCCACCCGGATTATAGCGGTAACACACAATGTTCATAGTCACCGGCGTCATTAATTCCAACGAACCCTGTTTTTCTATCTGTTCTCCCAAATAAAACGCCTGGTCGATATTTTGGGCTATCATCGCCGAATATTTATCCAGCCCATGTTCTTTTAACGACATCCAAACTTTTAGCGATTTAAATCCCCGTGAAAGCTCCATGCCGTAATTGGATATCGTTTCGGGCCCGGCAGCCAAACCCCGTTCATGCGCCGTAAGGTAGTTAACAGCAGTTGCAAATGCTGCCCGGTGTGCAGCTGCATTTTTAAACAACACACAACCAACCTCGTATTGCATATACATCCATTTATGCAGATCGAATGCTACACTGTCGGCTTCTTCGATTGCTTTTAATCTTTTCTGGTATTCAGGAACCAGCTTTGCAAGCGCCCCAAAAGCGCCATCGATATGAAACCATATTTTTTCGTCCCGTGCTATTTGCAAAAGCTCATCCAGCGGGTCAATTGCGCCGGTATTTACCGTACCGGCATTGCCGATGATACAGAAAGGGATATAACCATTGGCCTTATCTTCTTGTATTTTGCTTTTCAGTGCCTCAACATCAATTTCATAGCGTTCATTTACAGGTATTTTTTTTAACTGCTCGTTGCCAATGCCGATAACTTCGGCAGCCTTGCCGAGGCAATTGTGTGTTTCTGCGCTGCAATAGGCGGTTAATTTACCGTTGGCAGCATATACGCCGGCGTTTTTTGCATTTTGAATGATGGTATTACGGGCAACTATAAGGCCGGTAATATTGGCTATCGATCCGCCGCTAACCAATATCCCGTTGCCATCGGCGGGATAATTCATCAGCTCTTTACACCAGTTTACTACCTGTTTGTCCACATATAACGCGCTTTGTTCGCCGATGGTGGCATTATTGTTCATAACGCCAGCCAGCAGATCGGCAAATGCGCCCATTGGCGTACCGGTGCCTTGGACCCACGAGAAATACTTTGGATGGATATTCCCAGCTGGGTAAGGAAGAATGTTTTGTTTAAACTCTTCATATATTTCAAAAATATCCGAGGGCTGATGAGGGACAGGCTTTTTGAACTCATCCTTAACCTGTTGCGGAATTGGCGTCCATACTTTTGTTTCGCCTATATTTTTTAAATAATCAACCATATCATCAATGATCTGGTGGCCTAAAGTTTTAATGTCATTCCAGTCGGCGGGGTCTAATCCAATTTCCGGTTTTGTTATGGTTTCTTTCATGATATTTTATATCGGTACAAAAATGAAATATAATTTATTAATAAAACAGATGCAGATTTATTATTTTTGCGCATAACAGATGGGGTGGGTAAGAGTCAAGAAGCAAGAACCAGGATAGGTTGAAGAATGATCAATTTCTTTTTGCCTTGATTCCTGGTTCTTAAATCTTGATTCTCTTCACCAAAGTTCCTGATTAGCTTTATTATTTGAAACCCGCTTCTTGCTATTATAATGATGAGAGACAATTCAACTATAACCCCGGTACACGACGAAGATTTTTTGTACCTGCAAATAGCCGAGCGCTTAGGCAGTCAGATACGTGGGCAACTATTAAAAACCGGCGAAAAATTACCATCGGTGCGGGCATTAAGCAGTGAGCAGGGCATAAGCCTGAGCACGGCTTATAAGGCATATGTTCAGTTAGAGATAAAAGGGTTAATAGAGGCCAGGCCGAAATCGGGTTATTATGTCAGATATACGCCCGCACGGTCGTTTGACGAGCGCAAACCGGAAAGGCAAGTAAGGGAAAGCAAAAAGCTTAGCCTCGACGAGATGATCGAGCTGGTTTATCGTAATTTTTCCGGCGATAGTATTGTACGGTTATCACGGTCGGCGCCTGCCTTATCCTTGCTGCCGCAGGCAAAGCTCAACAAATCGATGATGGAAGCTATTCGGCTGAGTAATAACAGCTGTATAAATTACGATTCGATACAGGGAAATGAAAACCTGCGCAAGCAAATTGCGCGGCTGGCCTTTAGCTGGGGCGGCAATATATTGCCTGATGATGTGGTTACCAGCCAGGGATGCATGGAGGCACTGGTTTTTTGCCTTCGCGCGGTAACAAAACCCGGTGATGTGGTCGCTATAGAGAGCCCCGCTTATTTCGGCATATTTACTACCATCCAAAGCCTCGGCCTTAAAATAATTGAAATACCTACTGATCCGGTTGATGGACTTGATCTTGATTTTTTAGAAAATGCCATCAGCGAAAAGCAAATTAAAGCCTGCCTGTTTGTGCCAACATTTAGTAACCCTTTAGGTTACTGTATGCCAAACGAAGCAAAAAAGCGGCTGGTCGAGTTATTGGCAAAGCATGAAGTGCCCTTGATTGAGGATGACATTTATGGCGAGTTGTACTTTGGCAAAACAAGGCCGCGTACCTGCAAAAGCTTCGATAAGCAGGGTTTGGTAATGTTATGTTCATCCATATCAAAATCATTGGCGCCGGGTTATAGGGTGGGCTGGTGTATCCCGGGTAAATTCAAGGCACAGGTCATTAACCTTAAACTAATCCATGCACTTTCATCGGCTTCGCCAACGCAGGCCGCTATAGGGCATTTTTTAGAAACAGGCCGTTATGACCTGCACTTGCGTAAACTGCGCAAAGCATTGTACACACAATGCCTGCGGTACACCCAGGCAATAGCGGAATATTTTCCGACCGATATTAAAGTGAGCAGGCCGGAGGGTGGGTATGGCTTGTGGATTGAGCTCAATAAAAAGATCGATGCTTTTGAGCTTTACGAAAAGGCTTTAGCGTATAATATCAGTATTTCGCCAGGGCAAATATTCAGCACAGACAGCCGGTTTACAAATTTTATAAGGATAAGTTTTGGGATACCTTACAATGATGAGATTGAAAGGAGCCTGAAAACATTGGGAAAACTAATAAGTGAATTCTGAAAACGCTCCGATAATTTGAAAAAACATGTCAACTATTTTCATAAAACTTCGTTAAATAAAGTATTATGATCTATTCTTCCCTTACTGAACGGCTAAAAAATCAGCATAAAACAATTGCTTCTATTATCATAAAGCTGAATAACAGGCAATTAAATCAGCGGGTAATTAAAGGGAAATGGACAATACACGAGAATATTGCCCATTTGGCCAAATATCAGCCTGTTTTTTTGGACAGGATGCGGAGAATTTTGACCAATGATGCGCCGGAATTTGCTGCCTACAAGGCCGAAGATGACGATGAATTTGAAATATATTGCGCCTTTACTACCTATGAACTGCTTAAAAAGATATCATCCGACCGGGAAGTTATCTTTCATTTGATCACCCATCTGCCCCCCGATAAACTTGACCGCATAGGCACTCATCCCAAATATGGTAAATTGAACGTTTTAGAATGGACAGAATTTTTCCTCCTCCACGAAGCGCATCACTTGTTTACTATTTTTCAATTGGCGCATGGAGTAAGTTGACTGGGTTGATTAGGTGAGCAGTTGATCGGGTTGGAACGAGCGAGCGAACCACTCACTTAATTAACTTAATCAACAACGCGCTTAAAATATTTACGCTCCTCAATCGTCTGCATCCCCAGGCACGTCAGGATGATAACGGTATTATTTGATTTTTCTGATGCAAAAAAATTTATTCTATGCAATCAGGTAAATCCATTGATTCTGCGGTTATTTTTGCCGATAGTTAAAGTGTAATTAATGCGAAATGAAGAAACAACCTGACAATAAACCAAAGTCACCTGGCATTTTCAGCCTGCTGAAACCCTATCGGGGTTTGGTTGCGCTGCTAATTTTATTTGCCCTATTTAGTAACGGCGTTACCCTTTGGCTGCCAAAAATTATTTCGCACGGTATAGACGCTTATATACACAGCTATTTAACCCATACCCATTTTAATGTAAACCCAACGCTGGTTACATTTACTGTTGCGGTATTGCTGATCTTTATTTTTGCGTACCTGCAAACCATCCTGCAAACTTATACCTCGGAAAAAGTTGCACGCGACCTTCGGTCGAGGCTTTCGGACAAAATATCGCGACAAAGCAATGCCTTTATAGACCAGGTAACCCCCGCAAAATTGCTTACCAACCTTACCAACGATGCCGATTCTATCAAATTATTTGTATCTCAGGCGTTGGTTTCAATTGTATCGTCGGTATTTATAATCCTTGGCGCAAGCGTACTTTTACTTACTATTAACTGGAAACTCGGGCTTTGCATTATCGCCATCATCCCGGTTATAGGGGGCACCTTTTTTTATGTGTTAAAAAAAGTGAGGGTATTGTTTATCAAAAGGAGCGGCGTTATTGACTGGCTGAATAAAGTAATTAACGAGAGCATCTTAGGGTCGGCATTAATACGCGTAATTAACTCACAGCAACTTGAACTGGATAAATTTTTAAAGGCGAATACCGAGGCAAAGGATATTGGTTTGGGTATTTTAAGGCTTTTTTCAGGCCTTATACCGGTAATTACTTTTACCGCAAATATTGCCTCATTGTCTATTTTAGCTTTGGGCGGCCATTTTGTGATCAACAATACCATGAGCCTCGGCGATTTTGCCGCTTTTAACAGCTACCTCGCGCAACTGATATTCCCGATACTGGTAATTGGCTTTATGAGCAATATTATAGCACAGGCCACGGCTTCATTTAACAGGATACACGGAGTTTTAACAGCAGAGGATACATCGGAAAAAGGTGTTTTAAAGGAAACTTTATATGGAAATATCGAAATGAAAGATGTTTCGATAACCTATGGGCAAAAACCTGCACTTAAAAATGTATCGTTTAAGGTAAAAGCAGGGTCAAAGATCGCTATCATAGGCCCAACAGCTGCCGGTAAGTCCCAGTTGCTTTACCTGCTCACCGGGCTCATCAGGCAAACTACGGGAGAGGTATTATTTGATGACCGCCCTATTGAAGCGTACGACAGCGAATATTTCCATCGCCAGGTTGGTTTCGTTTTCCAGGACAGTATTATTTTTAATATGAGTATCCGCGAGAATATAGCTTTTAGTGATATAGTTACCGATGAATCATTGGAAAAAGCTATAAGTACGGCAGAATTAAGAGATTTTGTGGATGCACTGCCCGAAAAACTGAGTACAATAGTATCTGAACGCGGTTCCAGCCTTTCGGGAGGGCAAAAGCAACGTATTATGCTGGCAAGGGCATTGGCCATTGATCCTAAAGTTTTATTGCTGGATGATTTTACAGCGAGGGTTGATAACCAGACCGAAAATAAGATACTGGCCAATGTACAAAAGAATTACCCCGGATTAACGCTTATATCGGTAACACAGAAAATAGCGTCTGTTGAGCACTACGACCAGATCATCTTGTTAATGCAAGGGGAAATTGTGGCCACTGGTAAACATGACGAACTGATGCACAGCAGCCCCGAATACGTACAAATATATAATTCGCAACAAAGCACCAGCAACTATGAACTACAATCTAAATGACCTCCAGGCGAACGCACCAAAGTCGTCCACATGGTCGTCACTTGGTAAACTGCTGCAATTAATAAAACATGAGCGGCGAAATTTATGGATGGCTTTGACAGCCATATTGGTAAACTCCACCTTGAACCTGCTGGGGCCGCTTATTATTGGCCATACCATTGATAAATACATTTTTGTACGGCATAAAGACTATCACGGCGTGTTGGTAAACTGCGGCATTTTATTGGCCATGTACCTGGTTGCCTTACTATCAAGCTACCTGCAAACTATCTTAATGGGTGGGGTAGGGCAGCGAATGCTGTTTACCCTGCGTAATGCTATCTTTAATAAAATACAATTACTGCCGGTGGGCTTTTTTAACCAAAATAAAGCCGGCGACCTTATATCGCGCATCAACAACGATACCGACAAACTGAATACTTTTTTTTCGCAATCGTTAATGCAATTTATCGGCAGCATAGCCACCATGGTGGGGGCAGGGATATTTTTATTGTCGATAAATATTAAACTGGGTGCTGCAACGCTGGTGCCTGCCGTTATTATTTTAATATTCACCAGTTTAACATCGCCATGGGTTAAAAGAAAAAATGCCAAAAACCTGAAAAGTGTAGGCGGCATGAGCGGTGAGATACAGGAAAGCCTTAACAATTTTAAAGTGATCATCGCCTTTAACCGCCGCGATTATTTCCGCAAACGGTTTGATGAGGCCAACCAGGATAACTACAACACCGCGATAGGGGCCGGTATTGCTAACAATAGCTACGTGCCAGTTTATGGTTTGTTTTCAGCCTTTGCACAACTGGTCGTATTGGCATATGGTATTTATCTTATTTCGATAGGACAGTTTGAGATCGGTTTGCTGGTGAGTTACCTGTCATACGCTAACCAGTTTTATAACCCATTGCGGCAACTTGCTGCATTGTGGACAACTTTCCAAACGGCTATAGCCGGCTGGGACAGGATATCACAAATATTGATACTGGAAAATGACTTAATAACTGTAGATGATAGCGTAGCTGATCCGTCGGCTACACTGCTGGAATTTAAGAATGTGCATTTCAGCTATGACGAGAACAGGGAAATATTGCATAACATCAGCTTTAAACTGGAACGCGGCAAAACCTATGCACTTGTGGGCCCAACCGGCGGCGGCAAAACAACCACAGCTTCCATAATTGCGCGTTTGTATGATGCAAGTAAGGGAACGGTATTGCTTGATGGTAAGGATATCAGGACTTATGATCCCCTGGAAAGAACGAAAAAGATAGGCTTTATTTTGCAGGAACCATTTTTGTTTACAGGTACTGTTCGGGAAAATATCCTCTACGGAAACGAAAAGTATGTGGATCATACCAACGAGCAACTGGAACAAGTTATACTGGAGGCGAACCTTGGCAGTTTACTTGCCATTTTTGAACAGGGACTGGATACAAAAGTACTTTCAAGCGGCGATAGCATTAGTTTAGGCCAAAAACAACTGATTGCCTTTATGCGCGCCGTTTTACGTAACCCAGATCTGTTGATATTAGACGAAGCCACAGCCAATATAGATACCATTACTGAAAAGTTGCTGAGCGATATTTTAAACAACCTGCCCGAAACCACCACACGGGTAATTATAGCCCACCGGTTAAACACGATAGAAAATGCGGATGAAATATTCTTCGTCAACTCCGGCGAAGTTATCCAGGCCGGCTCATTTGACCACGCAATGGATATGCTGTTGCAGGGGAAACGGGTGAGTTAATGGTTGGTGAGTAGTTGATTAAGTTGATTAGGTTTTAACACCATATAACCTAATCAACCACTCACACAATCAACTACTCACTAAATTTCTTCATTTCCATAATAATAATTACACTTGTAAAATAACTATAAACCGATTATGCAAAGATATATTGGTCAAAAACGAATACTGGTAGCTACGGATTGTATTATTTTCGGGTTTGACGGATGGAATTTAAAATTGCTGCTCGTACAGCGTAATATTGAACCTGAAAAAAATAGGTGGAGCCTGATGGGCGGTTTCATACAGCCCTCGGAAACACCTGAAGATGCAGCCAACCGCGTACTTGAACTGCGCACAGGTCTGAAAAATGTATATATGGAGCAATTCCAGGTATTTGGCAAGCCTGACCGCGATCCGGTGGAACGTACCCTATCTATCGCCTATTTTGCGCTTATCGATATTCACCAATATGAAAAACAGATCAGTGATGAGTACCATGCCGAATGGTTTTTATTAAGCGAAGTGCCCGAATTGATATTTGATCATAACGAAATGGTTAAGCTGGCGCAAAGACAATTACGCTATAAAGCGGCCCTGCACCCGATATTATTTCAGCTGCTGCCCGAAAAATTTACCATCCCACAGTTACAGGCGCTCTACGAAGGTGTTTATAATACTACATTTGATGACCGTAATTTCAGCCGCAAGTTATTATCTACCGGCTTGTTGCTAAAGCTATCCGAGAAAGATAAATTTTCGTCAAAAAAAGGCGCATTTTATTATAAACTTGACCAATCGCATTACGCCGAGAACTTTGAACGCTTTTTAAACCTGGTGCCAAACCCGGATAAGTTTTTTTAATAAAAGTGGTTTAACGTAGACGCAATATCTTACATCTATTGAATATGCATTTGACAATGGATAATGGAAAGAGATTAGCCCAACAAACCTGGGCCGCGAAGTATCGCGTCGCTCTATAAGTAACTTAAGAATTTGAAACAATAAAATGTGCCTGATATTACAAATTGAAACGGCCACCGCATCTTGTTCTGTTGCATTAGCAAGAGACGGTGAGGTGGTAGGCGTTAAACAAATAAATGAACGTAATATGCACGCCGGGGTAATCACATTATTTATCGATGAATTGATAGCAGCGGCGGGGGTAGGGTATAATGATTTAGATGCCATAGCGGTTAGCAGCGGCCCCGGCTCGTATACAGGGTTACGCATAGGTGTTTCAACAGCCAAAGGCTTATGTTTTGCGCTTGATAAGCCGCTTATTGCTATTGAGACACTGGAGGCTATGGCCTACGGGATATTAAGCAGCGAGGGCTATAACCAGGAAACCGATACATTATTATGTCCGATGATAGACGCTCGCCGTATGGAAGTTTTTACCACTGTTTTTAATGCCAAAGGCGAAAGAATAAAGCCAACTTCTGCCGATGTTATTGATGAAAACAGTTTTAGTGATCTGCTAAAAAACAGTAAAATGCTTTTTTTTGGAGACGGCGCCGAAAAATGCCGGGCTGCCTTAAGTGGAAACGCTAACGCGCTATTTTCCATACCGTTTATTAATTCGGCTACCGGCCTTACTCAAAAGGCTTTTGAAAAATTTAATAATAAAGAGTTTGAAGATGTGGCTTACTTCGAGCCATACTATCTAAAGGATTTTATTGCCGGGAAGAAGGCACTTTGATTTCGGATTT